>ENA-OOXY01002185-OOXY01002185.1-human-gut-metagenome-genome-assembly--contig:-NODE-2185-length-11025-cov-1.710939_pt1 | contig 11025 bp, 10 predicted proteins | sample MGYA00241593_ERZ501355 | MGnify/ENA primary metagenome ERZ501355 (study PRJEB25962, sample SAMEA2042739) | human gut metagenome | biome: human gut; feature: human-associated habitat; material: faeces... | reverse complement strand
TTAGCTTTCAAGTTTTTTTGCATATAAAACCAAAAGAACGGATGTGAAAATTTATGATAAAGATATGTGACATATGTAATAAAAAATTTGAAACCAAAAGCCATAGTAGAATATATTGCTATGATTGCAGTGGAGAATCCAGCAGAAGCAAAAATGAAGCATTAAAATGCATACTAGTATGTTCTAACTGTCATAAAGAAATTCATAATAAATTAGGATATACATTATATTAAAAAATACAAAAGGAGCGAAATAAAATGTTAAAAAACAATATAAAAGGAAAGGAAAAGTGATAAAAATGAAACAAAACATAATAATAGGAGGAGCGTGGCCATATGCAAACAGCTCATTACACTTAGGGCATATAGCAGGGCTAATATCAGGAGATGTATTAGCAAGATACTATAGACTAAAAGGAGACAACGTATTATATGTATCAGGATCAGACACACATGGAACACCAATAACAGAAAGAGCAAGAAAAGAAGGAATAGAACCAAAAGAAATAGCACAAAAATATCATAAAGAATTCACAGAAATGTTTAAAAAATTAAACTTCTCATATGACTTATACAGCAAAACATATGATTCATATCATGAAGAAAAAGTAAAAGAACTATTTTTAAAACTATATAAAAATGGATATATATACGAAAAAATAGAAGAGCAAGCATATTGTGAAAAATGCGAAAAATTCTTACAAGACAGAGACATAAAATTAATATGTCCAGAATGTGGAGAAGAAACAAAAGGAGATCAATGTGACAAATGTTTACATGTACCAACAACAGAAGAATTATTAGAAGGAAATTGTATTGTATGTGGATCAAAACTTGTAAAAAGAAACAATAAAGTATTATACTTAAAATTATCAGCATTTCAAAAAGAAATAGAAGAACACACAAAAGAAGTAGAAGACACATGGAGAATAAATGCAAGAAACGAAACATGGAAATATTTAAAACAAGGTCTAAAAGACAGAGCAGTAACAAGAGACTTAAATTGGGGAATCGAAATCCCATTACCAGGATATGACGATAAAAGAATGTATGTATGGATTGATGCAGTATTAGGATATTTAACAGATACAATGAAATTATGTGAAGAAAAAGGATTAGATTGGCAAGAGTTTTGGAAAGAAGGAAACAACAATAAAATATATATGTGCCATGGAAAAGATAATATAGTATTTCATAGTATAATACTAAATGCACTACTTTTAGGACAAAAAGAAAACTATCACTTAGTAGATACAATAGTATCTGCAGAATATTTAAATTTTAATGACCAAAAATTTTCAAAAAGTAAAGGAATAGGAATAACAGCATTAGAAGCATGTAATTTATATGACTCAGATTCTATTAGATATCATTTAATATCAAATGGACCAGAAAGAAAAGACACAAACTTTACAATTGAAGATTTTAAAACTGTCCATAATACAGAAATTCTAAATAAATTTGGAAATTTAGTAAATAGAACATTGAATTTTAAAGATTTAGAAGAAATTCCAGAAGGAAAAATAGATAATGAAATAGAAAATTTAATAAAAGAAACATATAAAAAAGCAGGAGAAAACATAGAAAACTTAGAATTTAAAGCAGCAGTACAAAATATAATGGATTTAGTAGAAGCAGGAAACAAATATTATGACGCAAATAAACCATGGGTAGCTAAAAAGGAAAATATAGAAGAATTTAATAACATAATTTACACTTGTTCTGTAATAATTGCAAATTTATCAAATTTATTTGAACCTATTATGCCAGAAGCAAGCCAAAAAATTAGAGATTACTTAGAAATAAAAAATAAAGAATGGAACTATATTACCATTCCTGTAAGATTAAAGTTAGAAAAAATAGAGCCATTATTTGAAAGGATAAAATAGAGGTAAAAAATGTCACAAATAACAAAAAATGCATTAGCAACAGCTTTAAAAAAATTGCTTTCTAAAAAAGAATTATCAAAAATCACAATATCGAATATAACAGAAGAATGTGGAGTAAACAGACAAACATTTTATTATCATTTTAAAGACATATATGATTTATTAGAGTGGATATTTACAAATGAAGTTATAGAGGAAATAGATAATGAAATAGAAGAAAACTGGCAACAAAAGTTCATATATATATTTGAATATGTAATACAAAACAAAGAATTTATAAAAAACGTATATAGTTCTGGAAGCAAAGAATATTTTTTAAAATTTGCATATAAACAGACAAATTTGCTAATAATAAATTTTATAGAAAAAGAATATAAAGATAAAAAAATTAAAGAAGAAAATAAAAAGTTTATTGCAAATTTTTATAAATATGGATTTGTTGGAGTTATAGAAGATTGGATAGAAAACGGAATGAAAGAAAATCCAAAAGAAATAGTTTCAAAATTAGATAATCTAATAATTGCTAATAGATAAATTTAGACAAAACTTAGCAAATGTATAAAAATTATACATTTGCTAAAATTTGTTTATTGCAATTCTAAAAAAACATTTTTATAATAATTTCAATAACAAAGGAGGAATTAATATGTATTATAGTAATGGAAATTATGAAGCATTTGCAAGACCAAGAAAACCAGAAGGCGTAGACCAAAAATCTGCATATTTAGTAGGAGCAGGACTAGCATCATTAGCAGCAGCATGTTTTTTAGTAAGAGATGGACAAATGAAAGGTGAAAATATCCATATCCTAGAAGAACAAAAACTACCAGGAGGAGCATGTGACGGAATAAATGATCCACAAAAAGGATTTATAATTCGTGGTGGAAGAGAAATGGAAAACCACTTTGAATGTCTATGGGATTTATTTCGCTCAATACCATCACTAGAAACAGAAGAAGCATCAGTATTAGACGAATACTATTGGCTAAACAAAAAAGATCCAAATTACTCATTAATGAGGGCAACTGTAAACAGAGGTGAAGATGCACATACAAATGGAAAATTTGGGCTTTCAGAAAAAGCATCAATGGAAATCATAAAATTATTTATGACTAAAGACGAAGATTTATATGATAAAAAGATAACAGATGTATTTACAGACGAATTTTTTGAATCAAATTTCTGGTTATACTGGAGAACAATGTTTGCATTTGAAGATTGGCACAGTGCATTAGAAATGAAATTATATATTCAAAGATTTATCCATCATATTGGAGGATTACCAGACTTTTCAGCATTAAAATTCACAAAATATAATCAATATGAATCACTAATAATGCCAATGGTAAAATATCTAGAAAGTCATGGAGTTAAATTCCAATATGATACAAAAGTAACAAATGTATTATTTGATATTGACGGAAAAAAGAAAACTGCAAAACAAATAATTTGTATACATGAAGGAAAAGAAGAAACAATAAATTTAACAGTTAATGATTTAGTATTTGTTACAAATGGAAGTTGTACAGAAAAATCAATGTTAGGAGACCAAGATAAAGCACCAGATTTAACAATTGAAAATGGCGAAGGAGCATGTTGGGAACTATGGAGAAAAATAGCAAGACAAAGTGAAGAATTTGGACGTCCAGATAAATTCTGTATGGATATAGCAAAAACAAACTGGGAATCTGCCACAGTAACAACATTAGATGATAGAATTCCACCATATATAGAAAAAATATGTAAAAGAGATCCATTTAGCGGTAGAGTAGTAACAGGAGGAATAGTATCTGTAAAAGACTCAAACTGGTTAATGAGCTGGACAATAAACAGACAACCACATTTCAAAAATCAACCAAAAGATCAATTAGTAGTATGGGTTTATGGATTATTTACAAATAAATCAGGAAATTATATCAAAAAACCAATGAGAGAATGTACAGGAAAAGAGATAACAGAAGAATGGCTATATCATTTAGGAGTGCCAGAAGATCAAATAGAAGAATTAGCAACTAATTCTGCAAGATGCATACCATGTATGATGCCATATATTACAGCATTTTTCATGCCAAGAGCAGCAGGAGATAGACCCAAAGTAGTACCAGAAGGAAGCAGAAACTTTGCATTTTTAGGACAATTTGCAGACACAGTTAGAGATACAGTATTTACAACAGAATATTCAGTAAGAACAGCAATGGAAGCGGTATATACACTATTAGATATAGATAGAGGAGTACCAGAAGTATTTGGATCATGTTATGATGTTCGAGTATTATTAGACTCAACATCAAAAATGATGGACGGCAAAAAATTAAGTGATATAAAATTACCTTTTGCAACAGAAATGGTAGCAAAAAAAGGATTAAAAAAGGTAGAAGGTACAGTTATAGAGGACTTACTAAAAAGATATAATTTAATATAAAATATTAGAACAAAGGTATAAATTAATAATATTAGCACTTATTTAGAATATGTTAGAGGAGCAGAAAAAAATTCTGTTCCTCTTTTAACATATAAATTAGTATAATCTAAAAACTAATATATTACAGTTGAAGTAGCCTAAATATAAAGAAAAAAATATCATTAATCTAATTGTTGACAATTGTATACAATTGTAGTATAATGAAAAAAATAAAAAAATAATGTCGAACGAAGGTGGTTAAGTATGTCTGAAAAGAAACTTAAAATATCAGCCAAAAAATATAATGGCGATACAGCTGTTGTATCAGCAAGGCTTCCAAGCGACTTAATAAAAGAAATAGATGAAATATGTGAAACAACAGGAAGAAACAGAAATGAAATCATACAATTATGCCTTGAATTCGCAGTTGAAAATATAGAAATTGAAAAGTAAGAGGATGTTTTGAAAGAATTCAAAAAACTTTCATTACTATATATACATTTTAGAAAAATAAGAAAGGAATGATATTTATAATGAAAATATTTGATGTGATAAAATACGAAGGAGATAACAGCACATTTGTATGGAAACATCCATGTGAAGACTTTAATTGTCTATCACAACTTATTGTTCATGAAAACCAAGAAGCAGTATTTTTTATGAATGGACAAGCATTAGATTTGTTTGGACCAGGAAGATACACCCTAAAAACACAAAACATACCAATAATAGGAAAAGTATTAAATCTAGTAACAGGAGGACTAAATCCTTTTCATTGTGAAGTATATTTCATAAACAAAAGTGAACAAATGGCAATAAAATGGGGAACAGATTCAAGAATACAATTTATAGAACCAACATATAAATTTCCATTATCAATAGGAGCATCAGGAGAGATGAGCTTACAAGTAAAAGACAGCAAAAAATTATTAGTAAAACTTGTAGGAACAGAAAATAGTATATCACAACAAAATTTAGTAACATATTTCCGTTCTTTTTTAATGACAAAAGTAAAAACATATATAGCACAAATTATCAAATCAGAAAGCATAAATATTTTTGAAATAGACGAAAAACTAAATCAATTCTCAATAGAAATAAAAAAACTATTACTTCCAGATTTTGAGGACTATGGCATAACACTAAAAAAATTCTTAGTAAATAGAGTAATGAAGCCAGATGGAGAAATGCAATACGAAAAATTCAAAGAATTGCATTTCCGTCAATATGCAGATATTGCAGAAGCAAAAATAAAACAACAAACAGAAATAATAAATGCAGAAACAGAGGCACAGAAAAAAGTAATTGACTCAAAAGCAAAAGCAACAAAACGACTACAAGAAGGATATACATATCAACAAGAAAGAGGATTTAATGTTGCAGAAAAAATGGCAGAAAATGAAGCAGTTGGAGAATTTAATAATATGGGAATAGGAATAGGAACAATGGCAGGAGTAGGAGGAGCAGTAGGAAACATGATAGGAGGAATGATGACTGAAACTGTAAAATCCACAGCAATACCTCAAGCCAATAATAAGCAAACAGGAAAATTCTGTGAAAATTGTGGAGCCCAATTACATGAAGAAGCCGAATTTTGCGAAGAATGTGGAGCAAAAATAGTCAAATCAAATGAAGTATGCACTAACTGTGGATATAAATTTGAAAGAAATAGCAAATTCTGTCCCAAATGCGGAAAGAAAAGAGAGTGATTAACATGATATATATTATTATATTTTTAATAATAGTGGCTTTAAGTATTATAACATATTTTATACTAAAAAAAGCATCAAAAATAGACAATGAAATAGAAACAAAAATATTTGCAATAAAAGAACTTACAGGAAAAGCAGAATATTTAATGGAAAAAACAGATTCAGTAGAAATAAAAGAAATATGTGAAAAAGTATATGAAAGCCTAAGATATAGTGACACAATGAGTAAAAATAACTTAAAAGAAATTAATGAACAAATCCAAAGAGAATTTGCCTCATTTGAAGATGCAGTAAATAATGAGGACACAGAATTAGCAAAAAATATTTCAAAACAATTAATATCCCTTATAGAAAAAAGAAATATCAAATGCAAAATGACAAAAAATAGTAAAATTTTTAAGGTAATATAATGATTTTTATAGAGAAAAATCTCTAAAAAATAAAATTTTGAAAATAAAGAGGAGGAAAAGAATATGGAAACGACTAAAAATAAGTCTGTAGTATGTTCAAATTGTGGTGGACAAATAGATGTAAACACATCTGAAGAAAATGTAGAATGTCCATTTTGTGGCACAAAATATGAAGTGTCAGATTTGCTAAAAGAAAGTGATGCAGTAAAGATTCAAAAAATAAAAAGTAAAGTAGAGCAAGAAAAATTAAAACATGAAATTGAAAAAAACAAAAATCAAGAAGAAAAAGAGGAAGTTAATAAATTCAAAAAGAGTAAATTTAGTAAAATATTATTAATCTTTTTTGCAATTGCAGTATTACTATTCTTTATAGGAAATGGGATTTTTGTTAAAATTTTAACATTTTCACAAGCAGCATTATCTATTGTATCATGGCTAATGGGATCAAAAATAATAAAAGAACCAATAAAGGGATTACATACAATTTTAGCTATTGTAGCATTTGTATTAATAATACCATTTTTTGTATGTGATACACAAAATACATCATCAAGAACAGAAAAAATCGTATGGAAAGATATAGTAATGAATGAAGTATTACCAGAACCAAAAAGCAAAAAAGGAAAAATCATAACAAATAGTGATAAAAGCTTAAGCATTTATATTTCTAATTCTACAAAAGAAGCATATAGCAAATATGCAGAAGCATGTCAAGAAAAAGGATTTAATGTAGAATCAGAAAAAGGAACAAATTCATATGATGCCTACAATTCAGAAGGTTATAAATTAAGACTATATTATACAGAAACAAGCAAAGAATATAATATATCTTTAGATGCACCAATACAAATGAAAGAAAATGCTTGGATAACAACACCACTTTCAAAATTAGTACCAGAGCCACAATCAAAAACAGGAAAAGTAGAATCAAACAGTGAAAAATATTTTACATATTATGCTGGAAAAACCTCAAAAGAAGAATATTCAACATATGCAAACTCAGTTCTAAATGCAGGATTTTCTAAAGATTATTCAAGCGGAGAAAAATATTTTTATGGGACAAATCCAGAAGGATATAAAATTGATGTTAGATATCAAGGAAATAACATCATGAGAATTAGTATAACAGCACCAGATAACAAAAAAGAATCAAATACATCAACGTCTTCAGAGACAAACTCAACATCAACAGAAGAAAACAAAGTAGAAGCAGAAAAAACAACAAATAGCACACAAACATCAACAGAACAAGCAAACAAAACAAATACAATAACAAACAATGAAACAAAAACAACTGCACATACAGGACTTAGTAAAGAATTTAAAGAAGCAATGGACAGTTATGAAGCATTTATAGACGAATATGTAGCATTCATGAAAAAATATTCAGATTCTAATGGAACAGACATGAGCTTAATATCAGATTATACAAAATATATGACAAAATTAGATGATGCAAACAAAAAATTTGAAAAGTGGAACGATAGCAACATGAATGCAGAAGAATCAGCATATTACATACAAGTACAAACAAGAGTAAACAAAAAATTATTAGAAGCAGCACAATAGAAATCCAAGAACTTTCATATATAATAGAATAAAAAAGTATATTATAGGAAATTCGAAAGACTTTTTTATAATATAAATATAGATAAAAATTGACATTAATAATTGTTAGAAGTTATTAATGTCAATTTTCTTGACACAAAAAAACAAGTTATATATAATGTAAAAAACGAAAGGAAAGTGATAAAATGAAATATCCAGAAAGCCTAAAAAAAGGAGATATAATAGGAATATGTGCACCATCAGGAGGAATAACAAAGCCAGAAAAAATACAAGAATTAGAAGAAGCAGAAAAGCAACTAAAAGAAATGGGATATAGAATAATAGAAACAAAAAGTGTAAGAAAAGAAGAAAAAGGAAGAAGCAACACAGCAAAAAAAAGAGCAGAAGAATTTATGGAATTACTAAAAAATAAAGAAGTAAAACTAATAATCTTTGCAACAGGAGGAGACTATTTAATGGAAATGTTAGACTACTTAGACTTAGAAGAAATAAAAAAACTAGAACCCAAATGGATGCAAGGATATTCAGATATAACAACATTAGAATTCATATTCAACACAATATTAGAAATCCCATCAATATATTGTGATACCATAAAAAGTTATGCAATGAAACCACTTTACAGAAACTTAAAAGACGCATTAAAAATAGCATCAGGAGAAAAAATGACACAAAAATCATTTGAAAAATGTGAAAAAAGTGAATTCAATAACCTAGAAGATGTTTTTGGGGACGGGGCAAAAAAACACCAACAAAAACCTGATGTTTTTGGGGACGGAGACAAAAAACATTATCAAGATCCTAATGAAGAAAAGTATAATTTAACAGAAAAAGTTGAGTGGAAAAACATAAATAATGAGCCAAAAATAGAAATGCAAGGAAGAATGATAGGAGGATGTTTAGAGTGCATAAAAATATTTTTTGGAACAAAATATGATAATATAAAAAACTACATAAATAAATACAAAAATGATGGAATTATATGGTATTTAGAATGCTTTGAAATGAACAGTCCAGAATTAACAAGAATATTATGGCAAATGAGAAATGCAGGTTATTTTAACAATATAAATGGAATCATTTTTGGCAGATCATTAGTATTTAGAAAAGATCATGATACAAACTTTATAGAAGCTGTAAAACAAGCAATTGGCGACTTAAATATACCAATAATATATGATGCAGATATAGGGCATGTTGCACCACAACTAGCAATAATAAATGGAGAAATAATGAAAATCACTTCAGAAGCGGGAAAAGGAAAAATTATAATGTAAAAAACAAAAAAATGTTTGCAAAACTATTGACAAAAAATTAAAAAAGATATAGAATACAGACAAACAAAAATTCGCAAACATTAGGCTGCAAAAGGAGGCAAATTATGATTACAACTTTACATATAAAAAACATAGGAATAATAGAAGAATTAACAATAGATTTGAACAAAGGATTAAATGTATTAACTGGAGAAACAGGTGCAGGAAAAACGTTAATAATAGACTCATTATCAATATTATCAGGTGGCAGGTTTTCAAAAGAAATGATAAGAAAAGGTGAAAGCAATTCATATGTAGAAGCATGTATTTATTTACCTAAAAATCCTAATAATACAGATGAAAATATAATTGTATCAAGAGAAATAAATAATAATGGAAGAAATCTATGTAAAATAAATGGAAGAATGGTTACAGTAAATGAATTAAAAGAATTCATGTCAAAAATCATAGAAATACATGGGCAAAATGACAATCAAACATTATTAGATAACAAATATCATCTAAAATATTTAGACGGATACATAGGAAATAAATTAAACCAAAAACAAGAATATCAAAATTATTATAATGCTTATTTAGAATTAGAAAAAAAACTAAAAGAAAATTATGGAGACGACAAAGAAAGACAAAGAAAACTAGACTTATTAAAATACCAATATGAAGAAATAAAACAAGCAAAGCTAAAAGAAGGAGAAGAAGAAGAATTAGAAGATAGAAAAAAGATAATTGTAAATGCAGAAAAAATTGCAGAAAACTTAAAAGAAGCAGATAATTCATTAGGAAATAATGCAATAGACGCAATAAGTATAGCAATAAGAGCATTAGAAAAAATAGAAGATATAGATTCACAATATAGAGAAACTGCAAGCAATTTAAAAAGCAGTTATTATGAATTACAAGAAATATCAAGAGAAATTTCTTCAAAAAGAGAAGATATAAATTTTGATGAAGAAGAAAGAAGCATAATAGAAGAAAGATTAGATATTATACATGATTTAAAGAGAAAATATGGGAACACAATTAGTGAAATTCTGCAATATAAACAAGAAATAAAACATGAAATAGAACATATAGAAAATTTAGAAGAATATACTAGTACATTAAAAAAAGAGAAAAAAGAAATAGAAAAAAGTATGGATTTATTAGCAGAACAAATACATACAATAAGAGAAACAGAAGCAGAAGAATTAAGTAATAAAATAAACAAAGAATTAAAAGAACTAGAAATGAAAAATGCAAAAATACATGTAAGAGTAAAAAAACTAGAAGAATACAATAAAGAAGGAAAAGACAATGTAGCATTTTACATTCAAACAAATTTAGGAGAAGACGAAAAAGAACTATCTAAAATAGCATCAGGAGGAGAAATATCAAGAACAATGCTAGGAATAAAAAAAGTACTAGCAGATACAGACGAAGTACCAATACTAATATTTGATGAAATAGACACAGGAATTAGTGGAAAAGCAGCAAATAGTGTAGCACAAAAATTAGCACATATAGCAAAAAAACATCAAGTACTATGTATATCACATTTACCTAATATAGCAGCAATGGCAGATAATAACTATTTCATAAGCAAAAATATAGTAAATGAAAGAACAAATACAAATATAAAACAATTAAATGAAACAGAAATATTGCAAGAAATAGCAAGAATTTCATCAGGAGAAATTAATGAAATAAGTCTAAAATATGCAGAAGAATTAAGAAAAAATAAGATAGATTTTAAGAACAAAAGCGGACATTAATAACATTTGCATTATTT
>ENA-OOXY01002144-OOXY01002144.1-human-gut-metagenome-genome-assembly--contig:-NODE-2144-length-11226-cov-1.963208_pt1 | contig 11226 bp, 8 predicted proteins | sample MGYA00241593_ERZ501355 | MGnify/ENA primary metagenome ERZ501355 (study PRJEB25962, sample SAMEA2042739) | human gut metagenome | biome: human gut; feature: human-associated habitat; material: faeces... | reverse complement strand
ATGGCGGTCATTAGAAAATGACAAGAAGCTTTTTCTAATGACCGATTTGGGATAATTGAAAAGCAGGAAGAAAAATTCGTTTCAGACTATATCGAAAAGCACAAAAACTAAAAGCTCTTTTCCGGAACGGCCCTTTTTACCTTTCAATATAGGCACTTTTAGAATGCAAAAACATGTACTATTGAAACGCATAAAGCGTGGTCTTGGATATTGAAGTATGATGCGCTGAATTTCAATATAGGCATTGACATGCTTCGCTTTAGGTTTTGTTACTTGCTCACGCCTTGTTTCTGTCTTGTGCAGGGGTTGGGTCATCTGCTTACACTCGCCTTTATAAGGATTGAAGGCAGCTTCATTTCACATCAACAATCTCTTTCTTGCCAGCTCGAAAGTAATCGCTTGGAGTGTTCGGTTTATAATAATAGAATATGTAAGTTGCTTTAAAATATATCGAAATGAAACAAAAAATCAAATTATTATTATGAATTATCGTTATTTTAATAATTAAGTAGTAACTTTGCACCCACGAACCAATAAGGAGAAATATGAAGCATGAGTTGAGAAGCGTTGTTACAATGCAAGGCAGAAAGATGGCAGGAGCCCGTGCATTATGGAAGGCTGCCGGAATGAAAGACAGTCAGATGGGCAAGCCAGTGATTGCTGTAGTGAACAGTTTTACGCAATTCGTGCCCGGACATACGCATTTGCATGACATCGGACAGATAGTGAAGCGTGAGATAGAGAGCATGGGCTGCTATGCGGCTGAGTTTAATACCATTGCCATAGACGATGGCATTGCCATGGGACATGACGGCATGCTATACTCGTTACCTTCGCGTGACATCATTGCCGACTCGGTGGAGTATATGGTGAATGCCCATAAGGCTGATGCCATGATATGCATCTCCAACTGCGACAAGGTCACTCCGGGTATGCTGATGGCTGCCTTGCGACTGAATATCCCCACGGTGTTCTGTTCGGGAGGCCCTATGGAGGCCGGCTCATGGAAGGGTAAGAATGCCGACTTGATAACAGCAATGATAGCTGGAGCCGACAAGTCGGTGAGCGAAGACGAATTGCGCAAGATAGAGAGTTGCGCCTGTCCCGGTTGCGGAAGTTGCTCGGGCATGTTTACCGCCAACTCCATGAACTCGCTCACAGAGGCCATCGGGCTCGCTCTGCCGGGCAATGGTTCCATATTGGCTACGCACAAGTTGCGCGTAGACCTCTTCAAGGCAGCTGCCAGGCAGATTGTCAAGAACGCCCTTGCCTATTATGAGCAGGGTGACGAGAGCGTGCTGCCCAGGAGCATCGCCACACGCAAGGCTTTCTTGAATGCCATGACGCTAGACATTGCCATGGGTGGCAGCACCAACACAGTGCTTCATCTGCTGGCTGCAGCGCAAGAGGGTGAGGTGGACTTTAAGCTCTCCGACATCGACGAGCTGAGCCGCCGGGTGCCCTGCATCTGTAAGTTGGCTCCCAACACGCAGACCTACAGCGTGCAAGAGTGCAACAGAGCTGGTGGCATCTTGGGCATCATGGGCTCGCTGGCAAAGGCCCGCTTGGTGCAGCTTGACGCAAAGCGCATAGACGGCATGACATTGGGCGAGGCCATCAGGCGCTACGACATTGTGGAGCATACGCCCCAATATGATGCCAAGGCTGATGCCTCGTCATGGTTCGACCTTGGTCCTCAGATATATTATGCGGCACCCGGCCGGAGGTTCTCCACGCAGATGGGTTCGCAGAATGAGCATTGGCCATCGCTAGACACCGACAGGGCAGCGGGCTGCATACGCGATGTGGAGCATGCCTATACCAAGGATGGCGGACTGGCTGTGCTGCATGGCAACATAGCAGAAGACGGCTGTGTGGTGAAGACAGCGGGCGTTGACGCCAAGCTGTGGCATTTTGAAGGGCCTGCCGTGGTGTTTGACTCGCAAGAAGATGCCTGCGAGGGCATCCTCTCAGGCAAGGTGAAGGCCGGCGACTGTGTGGTCATCACACACGAAGGTCCCAAGGGAGGCCCCGGAATGCAGGAAATGCTTTATCCTACGTCTTATATCAAGAGCCGCCATCTGGGCAGCCAGTGCGCTCTTATCACTGACGGACGCTTCTCGGGAGGTACCTCTGGGCTGAGCATCGGCCACATTTCGCCTGAGGCGGCAAGTGGTGGCAACATTGGCAAGCTGCGCGATGGCGATGTTGTCGTGATAGACATAGCATCAAGAACCATCAACGTGAAGCTTTCAGATGATGAGCTTGCCAAGCGCCCGCAACGTGAGTTGAAGCGTAAGCGTCATGTGTCAAAGGCATTGAGAGCCTATGCCCAAAGCGTGAGCTCGGCAGACAAGGGTGGAGTGAGAGTGATTTAAAAGCAGCAAAAGTATTATGACGAATTATTATCCCAAGATAGGAGAGGTGTGCCCCGGAGCAGAAATACTCATGAGGGCATTGTATCAGGAAGGCATACAAACCATATTCGGCTATCCGGGAGGAGCCATCATGCCGGTTTATGACGCGCTGTTGCCTTACACCAAAGAGCCTTGCAAGTGGTTCAGGCATGTCTTGGTGCGGCATGAGCAGGGCGCGGTGCATGCGGCAGAAGGCTATGCCCGGGTGAGTGGCAAGGTGGGCGTGGCACTCGTGACAAGTGGCCCGGGAGCTACTAACACCCTCACCGGCGTGGCTGATGCCATGATGGACTCAACCCCTATTGTGGTGATAGCCGGCCAGGTGGGCACCACAGCCTTAGGAACAGACGCCTTTCAGGAAGTTGACCTGGTGGGTATGGCGCAGCCCATATCCAAGTGGTGCTATCAGATACGGCGGGCTGAGGATGTGGCATGGGCCGTGAGCAGAGCCTTTTACATAGCCCGTTCGGGCAGACCGGGCCCTGTGGTGCTCGACTTTCCTCGTAACGCGCAGATGGGCAAGTGCACGTGGGTGCCGGGAAAGGTAGACAGGGTGCGGTCTTATCATCCTTATCCCAAACTCGATGTCGAAGCCTTGCGTGCGGCAGCGGCCCTTATCAACTCTGCTCGCAGACCCTTTGCCCTGATAGGACAAGGGGTGGAACTGGGTGGAGCGCAGAAGGAACTGGTCCAATTTCTGGAGAAAGGCAACATCCCCGCAGCCCGAACGCTCCTCGGATTGTCGGCTTTGCCCACAGAGCATCCCCTCAACATGGGTATGCTGGGCATGCACGGCAATTATGCACCCAATGTGAAGCAGCAAGAGTGTGATGTGCTCATAGCCATAGGAATGAGATTCAGCGACCGCGTGACGGGCAATCTGGCTACGTATGCACGGCAGGCTAAAATCATACATCTGGACATAGATCCGGCTGAGATAAGCAAGAACGTTCATGCCGACGTGGCTGTCATAGCCGACTGTAAGGAGTCGTTGCCGGCTCTTACACGACTTATTGAACCTTCACAGCATGCCGAATGGATAGCGTCGTTCAAGCCGTTGTGGGATAAAGAGCAGGCAGAGGTGATACAGCCCGCCATACATCCCCAGTCAGGACCGCTGCTGATGGGCGAGGTGGTGAACGAGGTAGCTCAGACAGATGGCGCTGAGGCTGTGCTGGTGAATGATGTCGGGCTCAATCAGATGTTCTCAAGCAGGTATTTCTGTTATCGTCATCCCAGAAGCATCGTTACCAGTGGAGGGCTCGGCACCATGGGTTTCGGCTTGCCGGCTGCCGTGGGAGCTACCTTTGCTACACAGCGCCCCGTATGTCTTTTCACAGGTGACGGTGGCTTGCAAATGAATATTCAGGAGTTGGGCACCATCATGGAACAGCAAGCTCCCGTGAAGATTGTGCTGCTCAACAACCATTATCTGGGCAACGTGAGGCAGTGGCAAGACCTGATGTTTGGCCATCGCCGGTCGTTCACGCACATGATGAATCCTCATTATGAGCAGATTTGCGCAGCCTATGGCATAGGCTACGGCCTGGCTAAAGACCGCAAGACACTGCACAACGAGGTGAAAGCCATGCTCGACAGCAAAGGACCTTATCTGCTGGAATGTGCCGTGAAGGAAGATGAAAACGTGCTGCCCATGACGCCACCCGGAATGAGTGTCGACGAGATGCAGCTGCATTTGGATATATAATATAATGTAATAGCAATTATGGAAGGCAAGACACTATATACTTTATTGGTTTACTCGGAGAATACGGCGGGCGTGCTCAATCAGATAACGGCCGTCTTCACCCGAAGGCAAATCAACATAGAGAGCCTGAATGTTTCGGCTTCTAGCATATCAGGCATCCACAAGTACACCATAACGGCATGGAGCGACCCTGATGAGGTGGTGAAGCTGACGAAGCAGATAGAGAAGAAGATAGATGTTATCAAGGCCGATTATTATACCGACGACCAGCTCTTTATTCATGAGGTGGGACTCTACAAGATAGCTACACCCATGTTGCTCGACAATCAGGAGATAAGCCGGTGCATCCGTCACCATGGGGCCAGTATGCTGGAAGTGAACCCTGTGTACAGCACCGTGCTGCTGGCCGGACTAACCGAAGATGTGATGAGCCTCTTCAAGAGCCTGAACAACTTTGGCTGCCTATTGCAATACACGCGTAGCGGGCGCATCGCGCTGACACGAAGTTATGAAGATCCCGTTGCCGACTATCTTTATGGACAAGACGAAAAATAATATTCTGTGAGATTATCCGTTAGTAATTTTGTAATACTAACGGATTTTTTTTTCTAAGAAATATGGACATACAAGACAAGATGGCTAGTTATGCCTTCATGGCAGAGCCTTTTCACTGTGATTTCTCCAAGCATATCTTTCTTGGACATTTGGGCAACTGTATGCTTAATGCGGCTGAGTTTCACTCTCAAGAACGTGGCTTCGGAATGGATTACCTGAACCCTCAGCACAAGACATGGGTGCTCAGCCGACTGGCTATTGAGATGACAGATATGCCGAAGATGGACGACCGCTTCTTCATAGATACATGGGTAGACGGTGCCATGCGTTATTTCACTTCACGTAATTTCCGGGTACACGATGGTCATGACCACGTTTATGGCTATGGAAGGAGCATGTGGGCTATGATAGATACTGACACCCGACAGCCCACCGACCTCTTTGCCATCAGGGACGGACTCATCAAGAGCTATATAGACGATGAGAGAGTGTGTCCCATCGATCAGCCGTCGCGTGTGAAGATAGGCCGTGATCTGCAACTCAAGCGCTCGTTGGAGACGGGATATAGCGACGTAGACATCAACGGCCACATCAATTCCGTTAAATACATCGACCATGTGCTCGACCTCTTTCCCGTGTCGTGGTATGCGCAGCACAAACTGCGCCGTTTCGAGATAGCCTATGTTGCTGAGTCGCATCAAGGCGATGTGTTGCACTTTTATCAGGAAAAAGGAGATGATAATGAAACATACCGCATCAAGATAACAAAATCGTCGGAAAATGACACGAATGAAACCGAAGTGTGCAGAAGTTTGCTTAATTTCGTAAAAGTTTGAAATAAAATTTGTTTGTTTGCTTTTAATTCCGTACCTTTGCAGCACGTTTAGTTATAAAATAAACAACTTCAACCACTCGTGGTTGGCTAAAAGAAGTACGATTATGGCACAAATGAATTTTGGAGGCGTGACAGAAACGGTTGTCACAAGTAAAGAGTTTTCATTAGAGAAAGCACGTGAGGTGCTGGGTAACGAGACGATTGCCGTTATAGGTTACGGTATTCAGGGACCTGGTCAGGCAGGTAACCTGCGCGACAATGGATTTAATGTGATAGTAGGACAGAGGCCGGGCAAGACCTACGAGAAGGCTGTGGCCGACGGATGGGAACCAGGCAAGACGCTTTTTTCTATCGAAGAGGCTGTGCAGAAAGGCACTATTATATGTATGCTGCTTTCAGATGCCGGACAGATAGCTGTTTGGCCCAAGATAAAGAAATATCTCACGCCGGGCAAGACGCTTTACTATTCGCATGGATTTGCCATTACGTGGAACGACCGCACCGGTGTTGTACCTCCAAAGGATATTGATGTCATCATGGTAGCGCCTAAAGGCTCTGGTACGAGCTTGCGCACTATGTTTAAGGAGGGTAGGGGCCTGAACTGCTCTTACGCCGTATATCAGGATGCCACAGGGCACGCCGAGGAAAAGACAATAGCCTTTGGCATCGGCATAGGAGCCGGCTATCTGTTTAAGACAACCTTCGTCAAGGAAGCTACATCCGACCTTACCGGTGAGCGCGGCTCGCTGATGGGTGCCATAGAGGGCCTGTTGGAGGCACAGTATGATGTGTTGAGAGAGCACGGACACTCTCCTTCAGAGGCTTTCAATGAGACAGTAGAAGAGCTCACACAGAGTCTGATGCCGCTGTTTGCCGAGAAAGGCATGGACTGGATGTATGCCAACTGCTCAACGACGGCCCAGCGGGGCGCCCTGGATTGGGCTCCGAGGTTCAAGAGTGCCATTAAGCCGGTCATGGAGTGGCTGTATCTAAGCGTAAAGACGGGTCAGGAGGCGCAGATCTCCATCGACTCCAACTCCAAGGAGGGCTATCGTGAAGGGCTTAACAAGGAACTTGAGGCTATGCGCAACATGGAGATGTGGCAGGCTGCTGTCACTGTGCGCAAGCTAAGACCCGAAAATGAAAAGTAAATCTATTGATATTTCTTGTATATAATGTTGGACATTAATGTGGAGGGGGTGCGCTGTGACGGCGTGTCCCCTCATTTCGTGTATGGCCGGTTAAACGGTTCGTGGCCCCTTTGATGACGCCGAAGAGTGGCTGAAAGGTTGGGGAGGCGACGTGTAATTGTTGTTGCCGACCCTAAGGTTCTTGAAATCAATGGCTTGTAAGTGCATCTGTCATGGGCGTGTCTTGCTTTTGTAGCGCTTACACCTTATATATAAGTCCTCGTAAGCGCATCTTTTTGTGCTGCCCAGGATTAGTTCTTCATGATAGACGAGGCGTCAACCACAATCTTTTCTTCTGCGGCAAGCAGTCGTAGAGCCTTGTCTATCCTCTCGCTGTCCATCTTCAGATTCATCAGCTCGGCCAGGTCATGCTTTTTGCCGTCGGCCAGCAGCGAGGTGATGGCACTCATCTCATCTGCTGTAACAGGCCTGCTCTTTCTGCCGGCACACACGTCACATATACCGCAATCGGTTGATTCTTCCTCACCAAAATAGTGCACCAGCTGTCGGCTTCTGCACATCTTGTCGTTTCTCATGTATCTCAGCATGGCATCTATGCGCTGTTCAAACCTTTCTCTACGCCTCTCATACACCTCCTTGCCGATGACCAAGTCTTTACCCTCTACGCGGTCTTGCGTGTATGTGATGATGGGAATGTTCTTGCGGGGTATGAAGCTGATGATGCGACTGTTGTTGAGTTGCTTCAAGGCTTGGTAAGTTTCGTCGTGCGTCAGTCCGGCCTCTTGTGCCACATATCCCTCATCTATATATTCATAGTCAGTGAAAAGTCCGCCATAGTTGCGCAGCAAGGCATCGATGACAGCCCTCTCCTTTCCCGTAGAGCGATCTAGCCTGTAAAGCTCCTCGCGCGTAAGAATGAATTTCACGCGTGCTTTGGTGTCGGGGTCGGTCTCATAATCGATATAGCCAGCCTGTTGCAGAATGTGCAAGGCCGAGTTTACCTGTACGGGAAAGTGCTTGAACGCCACGGAGAACTTGTCGATGTTGAACTCGAACCGCGCCATGTTGCCGCTTCCCGCGCCCACTTCGAAGAAGTAGGCCAGGTGGTCGTACACGTCTCTTATCAGTTGTTTGTCGGGAAAAGTGTCAGTAATCCGCTTTCTGAGCTTCTGCTCATCATTGCGGTTGTAGAGCAGCACGCTGCCCTCTTCTTCTTCCTGCTCACAGAACTGATAAGCGGCTTCGATGTACTTTTCGTAGCTTGCATCAGACAGGGTGCCGTCAGCGGAGAACTCCGTGCCGCCGTAAGATGCGCCAGCGCCTTCGATGCCGAGTGCGTGGTTGACTTCGCCTTCCTGCTGGAACGCAATAGTCGTTCCGGTCAGGACAAGGTTGGCCACCAGCACAGCCGCGCCGGACAAGCCCAGCCAACGGCGGGACTTGCTTGAGGTTTCCTTTTGTGCCATAGGTTTTTCTCCTTCCTTAACTGTCACAGATGAATGATACGATGCGCTTACTGCCAAGGACTGCGCACTTCCCTTTTGCAGAAACCTTTCATATCTTTTTCACAAAACCATCATAAAGGGAAGCGTTGACCGGGTCAATGGAGTTGGCGCAAACGTCAAAAAACACGGCACAAATGACACAAAAGCAAAGCGACTGCCGAAAGGCAGTCGCTTTTGGGTTATGCAGTTTCTTTTTGGCTTTTCCCGCAGGGGAAGGTGACCACCAGGTAAAAAATCGAGTCCTCCACAAAGCAGTCTGCCGTGCCGCCGTACAGCTCGGCAATGCTTTTGATGCTTTTTATGCCGTAGCCATGCTCCTCGGTATTCTGCTTGGTTGTGACGATAGCGCCGTCCCGCAGCGTCGGCGGTGCGGGGGTGTAGTTCTGCACGCGGATGACCGCCATGTCACGGCAGCGGCTTATGTCCAGTGTGATGACCCGCTTAGACGCATCGCTTACCTGCGTCAGACACTCAATGGCATTGTCCAGCGCATTGCCCAGCAGGGAGTAAATGTGGTAGTGCTTCATATCCTCCAGACAGCTGCCGTCTGCCGAGCAGACCAGTTGAATACCTGCCTGCCCGCAGAGTGCCGACTTTTGGGTCAGTGTGATGTCCAGCGCCTTATTCCCGGTGAGATAGCGCAGGTTCAGGTTGTCCATCTCTTCTTCCAAACGGGCGCGTTCCTCATCTGTGGCGCGGGAATACTGCTGTTTCAGGTCATGGTAGCGGATGTTGATTTTTTCCATGTCTTTTTTTGCCTGCTCATACTGCTGCTTGTCACATTCCAGCAGCTGCGCCAGCGTTTCATTCTCGTGTTCCAGACTCTTGATGCTGCAATTTGAAAATTCCAGCGCCAGAATCGTGATGGCAAACAGGATGCAGAACGCATTCAGCGCCAGATAGGCGGTCAGGTAGGACTCTGCGCTGCTGTCCAGGACATCCTCCAGCACAACACTCAGGTAGACCGCGGCAATCAGGAAAAAGCCGGAGTAAAGCACAGTCTTGACATTGTCAAACAGCAGGCGCCCGCGCCGGATGCGCAGGGTAAACAGCAGGTAGATGACCAGACAGACCACAAGGTTGCTGAAAAGCAGAATGACAAAGGTATCGAGCCTGTCCGTGCGCCCATGCTGAAACAGCCAAATAATGGGCATATAGGCCAGCTTACTGGTAATGTGCTGCACCGCGTAGGCACAGGTTGTATAAAACAGGGCGTGCAGCGGGCTGCAGTCAAAGCTGAACCATATCAGACCAAACAGCAGCGTCGTATACAGCAGCAATCTTGCCCAAAGCGGCGGGAATGCCAGGGTGTCCGTCAGCGCAAGAAAGGCCCATACACCCGCCGCCAGCCGCGGAACGAAGCAGCTGCGGCGCTGCCCCCAAGGGACAAACAGGCAGGCGCATAGAATCATACCCAGCTGGATTTGCTGGTTCAGTATCCAATTTATGACCGGCACGGGTCTTCCCACTCCTTTTTTGCCATATATCGGGAGAATGCTTCGGTGAAGGCGTCCTTGTAGGTGCGCCCGATGGGCAGTGCCGCCCCGCCGATATAGACATTCATACGGCTTACCGCCGTGATACAGCGCAGGTTCACAAGATAACTGGCGCTGCATCGTACAAAGCCGTAGGGCGTCAGCTGCGCCGCGATTTCCTGCATCGAACCGCGGTTTTTGATGATCTCGGTCTTACCGTCCCCGCCGCACAGGTTGTACAGCAGGTCGTGCTGGCGCACCTCCACATAGGCGATTTCCGCTGCATCCAGCAGCCGCGTCACGGTGCCGTCCTTGACGACAATGTGCGGCGGCGCAGTCTTTTGACCGGCGCGCTTTTGCAGCACCTTCAGCGCCCGCGTCAGATACATATGGAAGGAGTACCACTGTATCGGCTTTACAATAAAGCCCAGCGCGCCGACACTGTACCCGTTCAGCGCGAATTGCTGCAAATTCGTGCAAAAAATGAGGATGACGTCTTGATCTGTCTCCCGGATTTTTTCGGCCAGTTCCATGCCGGACATCTGCGGCATATCAATGTCCAGATATAAAATGTCAAAATCACGGTCTTGCGCCGCCAGATAGACTGCCGCACAGTCGAACTCCTGTACGTTCAGTTCTGTGCCGTTCTCCGCGCCAAACCGCGCCAGTGCCTGTTTCAGTTGGTCTCTTTCTTGTTTTTCATCGTCCACAATGCCGATTCGGATCATCGTGCGTTCCTCCCTCCGCGCAAGGATCTATACAAATATGATATACCCCCGAACGCAGCCGCGTCAACCTTTTACGAGCGAATCGTCCAATTTTTCCAAGATATTTTCGGAATGCTGCGTGCTGCGCATGGAAGATTCTTGACCACTACGGTGGCAAAGGAATAAAAACGCTGCAAATACATCGGCAAAATAACAGCACAGCCCCCGCCAGAAACTCATAGAGCTTGGCGGGGGCTGTACTATTTTAATAATCAGCCAATATTTAAATCAGGCCCATCAGGCTGGGCAGGCCCAAAGACAGAGCCGGGATGTAGGTGACGGCCAGCAGGGCGGCAACCAGTGCCGCAAAGTACGGGATCAGCTTGGACGTGACCTGCTCGATGGAGACATGGCCGATACCGCAGCCGACGAACAGAACCGAGCCGACCGGCGGGGTGATGTTGCCCAGGCACATATTGAAGATCAGCATAACGCCGAACTGAATCTCGGTCATGCCGAAGTTCATGGCGATGGGCAGGAAGATCGGGGTGAAGATCAGGATGGCCGGGGTGATGTCCATGAACATGCCGATGACCAGCAGGATGATGTTCATGAGCAGGAAGATGATGTACTTGTTGTCGGTCAGGCTCATCAGACCGTTGGAGATGGCTGCCGGGATGCCGGAGTAGGCCATAACGAAGGACATGGCGGAGGAGGCAGAAATCAGGAACAGGATGATGCCGGACGTTTTGGCGGAGTTGAGCAGGATGCCGAGGAAACCTTTGAAGTCGATGCTCTTATAGATGATGGAAAGAATCAAGCAGTAGAGAACCGCGACACCTGCGCCCTCAGTGGCGGTGAAGATACCGGAGA
>ENA-OOXY01002133-OOXY01002133.1-human-gut-metagenome-genome-assembly--contig:-NODE-2133-length-11262-cov-2.939859_pt1 | contig 11262 bp, 16 predicted proteins | sample MGYA00241593_ERZ501355 | MGnify/ENA primary metagenome ERZ501355 (study PRJEB25962, sample SAMEA2042739) | human gut metagenome | biome: human gut; feature: human-associated habitat; material: faeces... | reverse complement strand
AATAATTTGTGACAAATGATTGACTAACCTACATAAGATAAATATTAAAAGCAGATAATTGATTGAAAATTATCTGCTTTTGTGATATAAAAATGATGAAAAAGTATTGTGAGCTAAAGAATGAAGAGAGGCATATAAATATGAAAATAGAACAACAAAATCAAATAAAAGAATTTTTAAATGAAGAATTTGGAGTTGATAAAGGAAAAGAACTTTTTAATAAGCAAGAAATGATACTCGATGAAATTATTAAAAATATAAAAAATAAATCAGAAAATCAGAGAAAAACTCTTATCCAAACAATTCTTCCAAGAATAGCCTTATATAAAGCAATGCTACAAAATGGATTATCAAAGGAAGAAGTATATCAGCATATGCAAAAATACATGATGGATATAGTGGCAAAACAAAAGCATTTATCTATGGTAAAAATGGAAAAAGTACCATGCTTCTATTTCCTTTATAGTAATATATTTCTTAAGGTTGTGCGTAAAACTGACTTGTGGGAAAGCACACAAAAACATGGCAAGGATTACTTTGATGTAACAATGAAAAAATGTCTTTGGCATACGGCTTGCGTAGAAAATGCTTGTGCTGAATTGTGCCATCTTTTCTGTGATGTAGATAATGTGACTTATGGAGAACTTAAAAAGTTAGGATTTTCACGAACAAAAACTTTAGGCTATGGTGGAGATTGTTGTGACTTCCATTTCTACAGAAAATAAATTTGAAAGGAAACAAAAGAATATGAAAGAGAAAGGTGTACTGCTTTCAATATTTTCGCTTCCAAGTAAATATGGAATTGGAGATTTTGGACACGAAGCATATGAATTTATAGATATATTAAGTAAAAATAACATAAGATATTGGGAGATTTTGCCGATAAATGAGTGCAATACCCATCCATATTCACCTGTAAGCTATTACGCTCTTGAGGAGGAGTACATTTCGCTTGATAAACTAGCTAAACAAGGACTAATAAAAGAAGCTGAGACCCGTCCAAATAAAGACAGAGCAATATATGATGACTTTAAGGAAAAATATTATAAAGAGGCTTTTGAAAATTTTAAACCCGACAACGAATTCAAAAAGTTTATTAAAATAGATGAAATAGATAAATATGCAGAGTTTGCACATATAAAAAAAGGTAAAAGTAAAGAATACTATTTATTTTTACAATATATTCTGTATACTCAATGGATGGAATTAAAACAATATGCAAACGAAAAGAATGTTCAAATTATTGGAGACATGCCAGTGTATCCTGTTTTTGATTCTGTTGAAACACGATATTATCCTGAATATTTTGAAATGAAAGATGGCAAATTCACTTTTGAAGCTGGAACACCGCCGGATTATTTTAATCAAAATGGACAAAAGTGGAATAGTCCAGTATATAACATTGAAAACATCAAGAAAGATAAATACAAATATTTGACAAAGAGATTCAAATATCAATTAAATTTGTTTGATAAGCTAAGAATAGATTATTTTAGAGGATATGATTCTTTTTTCAAAATTCCAATTGGAAAAACTGGGAGAGAGGGCTCATACTCTGATGGTGTAAGCTATGGATTTTTTGATGAACTTTTCAAAGATAAAACAGTAAATCCAGAAAAATTGATAGTTGAAGATTTAGGCGAAATTAGAGAAGAAACCATTGCACTTCGTAAGAAATACGGATTTACAAGGCAAAAAATATTGCAATTTTCAATCGATTTGGATAACTTATATGACAGAGACAATGAAGAGGAAAATGTTCTTGTTTTCCCAGGAAATCATGACTGCAACACAATCTATGGGTGGTATAAGACATTAAGCGATGATCATAAATGGAAATTGAAAGAATTCTTAAAGAAAAATGAATGCTATGAAATAAACGTAAATATTGGAATTATGCAATATCTATCAAGATGCAAAGCTAAAATGCCAATCATTATGGTTCAAGATATATTAGGATTAGATGAAAATTCAAGAATAAATATTCCGGGCATAGAAAGTGATAAAAATTGGTCTTGGAAACTAATTGATTTTAAAGATTTAGAAGAAAGAATTAAAGATTATTAGTGAAAAATATTATGAATAAGATACTTGAAATATAATAGTTCTTTTTTGTATGATTATAATCAAGAGGAGGAAATTTTATGAAAGAAAATAAAACAGAAAATTTATTATGGATTATATTTACAATTATAGGTGCAATATTTGTTGTAATGGGATTAATCGTCGTTGGAAATGTTTTTAATTATGAAAACAAAGAAAGCACTGTAGGAATAATTACGGAAATATCAACACATATAGGTAATAACAACGATAGAAATTATAGAGTGTATGTTTCATACAATGTTGATGGAAGAACGTATGAATCAGAGTTAAATGGATATTCTTCTAGCTTTTATGAAGGAAAAAAAATCAATATATATTATGATAAAAATAATCCCAATAAAATAGGAATGAAATCATTGGATTTTATATTTTTAATGTTTCCTGGATTTGGATTAATATTTTTGTCAATAGGAGGAACAGGATTATTATTAAAAAACAGAAATAAAAAATTAGAAAAATCTTTAAAAGAAAATGGCGATGTAATATATGCGGATTATGTAGAAACAATCGTAAATAGTTCGTATAGAGTAAATGGAAGACATCCGTACCGAATTATTTGCGAATGGAATAATCCATTAGATAGTAAAAAATATATATTTAAAAGTAAAAATATTTGGATAAATCCGGAAAATACTATAATAGAAAGAAATATAAAACAATTCCCAGTATATATTAATAGAAATGATATAAAAAAATACTTTGTTGATATAGATATTTTTGAAAATAAAGAAGGATAAAATTAAAAATGATAGAAGCAACAATGAAAGAGAAAGTAAAAGAGTTTATTGTAAAAAATTTTAAATGGATTATATTATTCATTTGCTTAATAGGATTTTTAGCAATAGCAGAAGATGTATTTAATAAAGAAATAATGAACGGAGACATAGTAGGATATAAATTAATATCAACATTTTTAATATCAGACTTTGCAACGCCAATAGCAAAATTTATTACCAACTTTGGAGGTGCAATATTTTTAGCAGTATTGACTATTATTTTGTTCATACTAATAAAAAATAAAAAAATTGGTTTATCAATATTTTCTAATTTAGTAATAATTACAGCGCTAAATCAATTATTAAAAAACATATTACAAAGACCAAGACCAACAGAATATAGAATAATTGAAGAAACAGGATATAGTTTTCCTTCAGGACATTCTATGATAAGTATGGCTTTCTATGGATATATAATATACTTAATTTATAAATATGTAAAAAATAAATACATAAAATGGATTTCTATAGTATTATTAGGTATTTTAATATGTTCTATTGGAATAAGCAGAATTTATTTAGGTGTACATTATACAAGTGATGTACTAGGAGGATTTTCAATATCTATATCGTACTTGGTGATATATATAAGTGCTGTAAATAAGTTTTTAATAGAAAAATAAAACAGGTGATTATAAAAAAACAAAAACAAACAAAACTTAAATTCTTTAACGAAATAAAGAAAGTTGTAATACAAAAAGTTGTAGGAGAAATGAACATGATTAAAAATATAATATTTGATATAGGAAATGTAATTTTAAACTTCAATATTAATGAAGTTTTACAAAAATTTACGAGTAATGAAGTTGAGCAAGAGTTTATCTTAAAAAACATAATAAACTCTCCAGAATGGTTAGGAAATGCTTTAATTGATACAGGATATATATCAAGAGAAGATGCTATAGAAATTGTAAAGGATAGAACTAATCATTGTAATGATAAATTAATAGTCGACTTTTGGAAAAATTATAATGATTTTGCCAAAGTAAATACAAAAGTATTAAATCTAATACAAAAATTAAAAGATAATAATTATAAAATATATTTATTATCAAATATAAATCCATATACATTTGAATTTGTTAATAAGAGTGGATTATTTGATTTAGTAGATGGATATGTATTATCGTATCAAGAACATAAAGTAAAGCCATATAAAGCAATATATAATGTTTTACTAAAAAGATATAGTTTAATACCAGATGAATGCATCTTTTTAGATGATAATCAAAATAATATTGAAACAGGTAATTCAATTGGTATTATTTCAAAAAAAGTCGAACCAGATGATTACGATAGCCTAATACAAATAATAAAAGAATTTAATCTAATCCAAGGAGAAATTTAGAAAGCTAAATTGACTATTAATGAATATTAAGTTTTATGCTGCAATTATGCAAGCATTATTATCAGTTATGATGGCAGGAATGAATGCAATACTCGGAGGAGCAAAAGCAGATCCTACAATTCTTGTTGGATCATAAGGTGTATTACAATCACTTGGATATGCAATAAGACCATTAATAATTTCGTTATTAAGGCTTGTGGTATTTGTATTTCCAGTAGCATATTTATTTACATTATCAGATAGTGTAACAAGTATAGTTTGGTGGACTTTTCCAATTGCAGAGATTGCAACTTGCATAATTTCAATATTTATATTAAAGAAAACATATAAAGAAAAAATTGCAATACTTGAAGAAAAGACTGACAAGAATATTATAAATAATAAATTAATAATTTCTATTTCAAGAGAGCACGGAACTGGTGGCAAAGAGCTTCTAAAAACGATTGCGTAATTGTTGGCAGATGTGCAGATTACATATTAAAAGATGAACCTAATTTAATAAAAGTATTTTTATATGCACCAAGTGAATATAGAATAAATAAAATTAAAGAAATGTATAAAGATACTCACAAAGAAGCCGAAAAGCATATAGTTCAATCTGATAAATCAAGAGCTTCGTATTATGAAATAATTGCGAACAAAAAATGGGGAGATAAAGAAAACTATGATATTTGTCTTGACTGTTCTATTGGAAATGAGAAGGTAGTAAATATTATTTGTGATTATATAAATGAAAAAAATAAATAAGATAATAAAAGTAGTTGTGATTTGAAAAATTCAAATTGCAACTATTTTGTTTATTTATTAAAATTATCTCTACAAATTAATGTTTAGAGATAGGTTTTATTGTTAGAATAATGCAATTACTTTTAAAGATTAAGAAAAATGTGAATTACTATGATTATAAAAATATATTTGTGGTTGAAAATCAGAAAAGAATAGAAGAATATTATGGCAAGGGTGGATTTGATCCAATAGGAAATAAATATGGATATGAATATAAGCTTGAAAGGACAACATGCTATGATGAAAAGGGAGAGATTATATCTATAAATGAATAGACAAATTACAAGGTGTATTTTTAATTTTATTCTAACATCAAAAAAATATTGACTTTAATTCAATAATGTGATATTTTGCATAGGTAAAAAGTATTAGGAGGTAATAATTATGGAATTAAAAGGATCAAAAACAGAGCAAAATTTAATGACGGCTTTTGCCGGAGAATCTCAGGCAAGAAATAAATATACATATTTTGCTAGTAAAGCAAAAAAAGAAGGATATGAACAAATAGCTGCAATTTTCCAAGAAACAGCTGATAATGAAAAAGAACATGCAAAAATGTGGTTTAAATTATTAAATGGTGGAGAAATTGGAACAACAGCTGAGAACTTAAATGCTGCTGCTGATGGAGAAAATTATGAATGGACAGATATGTATGCTGAATTTGCTAAAATAGCTAAAGAAGAAGGTTTTGACCATATTGCATACTTATTTGAAGAAGTTGGTAAAATTGAAAAAGAACATGAAGAAAGATATTTAAAATTATTAGAAAATGTAAAAGATGGAAAAGTGTTTGAAGCAGGAGAAGTTAAAATATGGAAATGTAGAAATTGTGGACATATTGTTGTTGGAACAAAAGCTCCAGAAGTTTGCCCTGTATGTAGCCATCCAAAAGCATATTTCGAAATTAAAGCTGAAAATTATTAAAATATAGAAAAACTATTCTTATGGGAAATATAAATTAATATGGAGGAAATTTATGAAAAAAGAATTAGTAATAAAAAGATGTTCTAAATGTCAAACTTTAGTTGAAGTCATAAAAGATTGTACAAGTGATAATTGTAGTATTAAATGTTGCGGTGAAGAAATGATAGAATTAGCTCCAAATAGTGTAGACGCATCTTTTGAAAAACATGTACCAAACTATGAAGCAATAGATAATCATATAATTGTAAAGGTTAACCATGTTATGGAGGAAGACCATTTTATAGAATGGATTGCAATGTTAGCAAATAATAAAATTATAAAGAAATTTTTATTGCCAGATGAAGAAGCCTGTGTAATATTTCCATATGTTAAAGGAAGTAAAATTTATTCTTTTTGTAATAAACATGGACTTTGGTCAAAAGAAGTTGAATAAATATAGATAAATTAAGCTTTTTGTGTGAGATTTGTTACATAGAAAGGATTGTTATAAAAATGAAAGATATTATCATTTCTGATGATATAATGTAGAAGCAGTAAAATTTGAAGATTTACCAGATGATTGGTTTTGTCCTTTATGTGGTCTTGGAAAAGAATTCTTTGAAAAAATAGAAGAATAAGAAATGATTTAAGAGTTTAATTTAATAATGAAATTAAACTCTTTTTACAATAAAATCAGGGTAAAACATATAAATACTTGGATTTTAGATACAAATTATAATTTCTAAATTATATTTCTTATTGTAATACGATAGCATATGTACTATTTTGGATGGAAAGTAGTAAAAAGAATGGAATCTATTAAATATGTATAAAGGAGAGTGATAAAAATGTTAAAAAATGCTATAGCATATATCTTGAGAAAGAGGAGTAGAACAGTTATTATATTTATTATTTTAACAATAGTTCTTTCATGCTTATACTCATGTTTAAACATAATGAAATCAGCAATCAGCTTAGAAAATAATTTATATAAGTTATCAAATACATCTTTATCAATAACACAAAATAACAATGAGAACTTTAAAACAAATCAATTTAAAGAAATAGAAAATATAAAAGAGATAAAAGAAACAATTCCCCAATATGATGGACTAGCAAAATCTACAAATATTAAAGCAGTAGAAGGAATGCAAATGATCGAAAGAGACGATATGCCAGAAGAATTTAGAAATATATTTTCAATAGAAGCCACAAATAATACTGGAAAGGACAATTTATTTAATAGTGGAGTTTTTACTCTTATAAAAGGTAGACATATTGAAAAAGATGACAGAGAAAAAATTATTATACATGAAGAACTGGCACAAAAAAATAATTTAGAATTAAATGATAAAATTCGTCTTGAACTATTTGATTTAAACAATAATGAAATAAAAACAGAATATGAATATGAGATTATTGGGATTTTTTCTGGAAAAAAACAAGAAAAATACACAGGAATGACATCAGACTTTAGCGAAAATATGGTATTTATTGATTATGAATCAAGCCAAGTAGCATTAAACAAAGCAGAAAACAATAAAGTTGTAAATAAACTTGAAATATTTTCAGATAGCCCAAAAGATACAAATATAGTATTAAATAAAATTAAAGAAATAAAAATTGATTGGTCAAAATTCAATATTGAAAAAAATGATGATGTATATGAAGAAACTTTAGAATCTGTAGAAGGTATAAAACATATAATAAAGGTTATGACATATTTAATTATGACAGGAGGAATAATAGTTTTATCATTAATATTAATTTTATGGCTAAGGGAAAGAATTTATGAAATAGGAATATTATTATCAATAGGAATAAGTAAAGCAAAAATTATAGCTCAATTTATATTTGAGTTAATATTTATATCACTACCATCTATATTAGCATCTTTATTTTTAGGAAATGTGATATTAAATCAAATAATAGGTGGATTTATCAATTCTGATAATTCGACAATAAATATTAATAATCTACTAAAAAATGATAATTTAATATCAAATATTACAATATTTTTACAAAGTTATGGAATATTAATAGGAATTATTGTTTTATCAGTTATTATTGCAAGTGCAATGATATTAGTAAAAAAACCAAAAGAAATATTATCAAAGATAAGTTAGGAGATTGCAATGGATATATTAGAAATAAAAAATGTAACATATAATTATTCAAATTCAAAAGAGAAGATTTTGTCATCAGTAAATCAAAAGTTTGAACTTGGACAATTTTATGCAATAATAGGAAAATCAGGAGCAGGGAAGTCAACATTACTTTCATTATTAGCAGGACTAGACAAACCACAAAGAGGTCAAATTCTATTCAAAAATGAGGATATAGAGAACAAAGGGTATAGTAATCATAGAAAAAACAACATAACATTAGTTTTTCAAAATTATAATTTAATTGATTATTTAACACCAATTGAAAATGTTAGATTAGTAAATAAAAAGGCATCAGAAGATATTTTGCTAAAATTGGGACTTGATAAAAGTCAGATAAATAGAAATGTAATGAAACTATCTGGTGGTCAACAGCAAAGAGTAGCCATAGCAAGAGCATTAGCATCAGAAGCACCAATAATTCTAGCTGACGAACCTACAGGAAATCTTGATAGTGACACTGCAGGAGAAATAATAGAAATATTAAAAAGATTGGCTAAAGAGAGAAATAAATGTGTAATAGTTGTAACACATAGTAAGGAAGTTGCAAATTCTGCTGATATTATTTTAGAATTAAGTGACAAAAAATTAAGAAAGATAAGTAAAATTAATTAGGGGGTATATTGATGATAAAAAATGCTTTTGCATATGTAACAAGAAAAAGTTTAAAATCAATAATAATATTATTAGTTATTATGGCTATGTCAACACTTAGTCTGATTAGCTTGGCAATTAAAGATGCTACTAATAGAGCTTCAGAAGAAACTTTTAAAAATATAACAAATAGTTTTTCTATGGAAATAAATAGAAGAGTTAATCTTGGAACACCAAGAGGTGGAGGGAATATAAAAGGAAAAGACATAAAAAAAATAGCTGAATCTGAAGATATTTCCTCTTTTGTAAAGAGAATAAATAGTGTAGCTGATTTGGTAGATAATGATATTATAGAAACTAAAAAAACAATTGCAAATCAATCACCAGAAAGAGCAGAAAATTTTAAAAGAACAGTTATGCTAACAGGAGTTAATGATTCATCAAAAGAAAATAAATTTGTGTCAGGAGCTTACAAATTAATAGAAGGAGAACATTTGGAAGAAAATGACAAAAGTAAGATTTTAATACATAAAGACTTAGCTGAAAAAAACAATTTGAAAATTGGAGATAAAATAAAAATTAAGTCCAATTTATTTGATGCAGATAATGAAAAAGGAGCAAATGAAACACTAGAAGTAGAAATAAAAGGAATTTTCGATGGCCACAATAAAAGTAGTGTAACTTCTGCACAAGAACTTTACGAAAATACATTAATAACAGATTTAGATACAGCTGCAAAAGTTTATGGAAATACAGAAGATACTGCAGTATATCAAGATGCAACATTTTTTGTAAAAGGTGATAAAAATTTGGATCAAGTCATTAAAAATATTAAAAAACTTGATATAAATTGGAAACAATACAATTTAATTAAAAGTTCAACAAATTATCCAGCACTACAACAATCAATATCTGGTATATATTCAATAGCAAACAAATTATTTGCTGCTTCATTAATATTTGCAGGTATTACAGTTTCATTATTATTACTTTTATGGATGAATGCTAGAAAAAAAGAAATAGCAATTTTTCTATCATTAGGAATATCAAAATTGAAAATTTTTGGACAATTTGTTGTTGAATTAGTATTTATATCTATCCCTGCTTATATAGGCTCATATTTCTTAGCACTTTATACAGGAAACATGATAGGAAATAATATATTAAATAAAGTTACTGGAAATATAACAAAACAAATAGCAAAGCAATCGGCATCTAGTGGACTTGGTGGAGGAGCAGAAGTAGACGGCTTTAATAAAACTCTAACAAGCTTAGATATTAATATATTACCAAAATCAATAATATATGTAATTTTATTTATGTCTTTGGTACTTATAATATCTTTAGTGTTATCATCTATAAGTAGTTTAAAAAAGAACCCAAAGGAATTGTTAATTGATACAAAGTAGAATTCAAAAAAACGGAAAAATCATAAATGCCCAGCTGTAAACGTTTGCCATGTTGGAGCATTAAGTCAAAAAGACTTTGAAGCACCAAAAATAGATTATGATAAATGTATAAAATGTGGCAAATGCTCAAATTTTTGTCCTAAAAAAGCATTAGTATTAGATAAAAAAATGCAATGTATAAAGTAGGAACAAAATAATAACTTATTTTCTTGTTTACAATTTTTTATATAATAGTATAATATTAATAAAAGGAGGAGTTTTAAATGAAAGAAAATGCAAAATTTTTAAAATGTCCAATATGTGACAATATAATAGAATTAATTGATGGAGATGTACAACATATAATTTGTTGTGGTAGAAAAATGGAAGAAATGAAAGCTAATACTACAGATGCAGCAACGGAAAAACATATACCAATATACAAAAAAGTAGAAGATGAAATAGTAGTAAGTGTTGGAGAAGTAGAACATCCAATGGAAAAGGAACATTATATAATGTGGATTGCACAAGTATCAGAAAATAGAATAACTCGTGTAAAATTATATCCAGAGCAAGCAACGGAAACTAGATTTCCATATATATCTGGTGCAACATTATATGCTTATTGCAACAAACATGGATTATGGAAAACAACAATAAAATAGTAAATAGCTATAAGTAGGGTAGATAATCATTGAAATTATCTATCTTTTATTATATAACCATAACAAAAATTAGTGAATTGTATGATAAAAAATAAAAAGTTAAGTTTAAGTGCTAAAATTCTAGTTAAAAATGGTAGATTAAAGTGCTAAAAAATATTAAAATAAATATTAAGATATATCTTAATTTATTTTAATATGGAAGGAAATGAGTGAGATATTTGAAATTACTTTAGATGATTTAATAAAAGATACAGAGCCTAATATTGATAAAAATAATAACTTTTTTCTTTCATGGTGTGAATTTTTATAATTTGTGTTATAATGCTAATGTATATAAAAAAGGAGGATATAAATGTTAGAAAATATAGAAGTTTTATACCATAGCAGTATAAGAATTAATAAAGAAAAAATAATTTATATAGATCCATTTAAAATAAATAAAAATTATAATGATGCAGACATTATTTTTATAACACACGATCATTATGACCATTATTCTGAAGAAGATATAGATAAGGTTATAAATGAAAA
>ENA-OOXY01002110-OOXY01002110.1-human-gut-metagenome-genome-assembly--contig:-NODE-2110-length-11370-cov-3.209898_pt1 | contig 11370 bp, 11 predicted proteins | sample MGYA00241593_ERZ501355 | MGnify/ENA primary metagenome ERZ501355 (study PRJEB25962, sample SAMEA2042739) | human gut metagenome | biome: human gut; feature: human-associated habitat; material: faeces... | reverse complement strand
AAAGCTAATACTGAGAATCAATCAGTTACATGAGATATATCTGCAATGTGGGTTACTTTATAAGGCTTGTCACTACCTTCAAGTTTAATTTGTTCATATCCGACATATGTGTCTTTGAATACATGATAATTACTTACTGCCAGGCCATGGTCATTGATAAAGAAACCGGAGCCTTGATATTCTTCTTCTCCATTGGTGGTAAATACCATAAATACAGCAGTATCATACTTCCTGAAAATATTAGGACCGTCGAGTTTGCTACCTCTATTTTTTTGAGCTTCTACCTTTGGCAAAAAATCTCCTCTGCTATCCGTATTGCTGACTTCTGTTGGATGGGAAGCATTACGATAGCGCACATTTCTCGAACGTCTTGCACAAGATACTAAGAGCGAACAGAAAATAATGGCAATGATGGAGAGTCGGTTCAGTTTCATTTGTTCTGTATTGAGTCTGTCTCTTCAAAGATATTTTTAGGAATAATATATATAAGAAATCTCTGGTTGGCCTTATCATATGGATTATTGTTGGCACTTAAAATGTTAACATTCAGTCGCCCATCTCCACTGCCAGCTATCTGGACCTCGCAATTACTTCCAAAGTTCTTGTGCTTGTCAAGCAACCAGAATTTCATCAAGTTTTTGGCGCGAAGGAAACTATATTCATAGTTGTCGTCCATCTGCTTTTCAGAGTTCCTTGAAGCTTGTCCTTCAACTATGAGTAAATAATCGTTATCTCTATGTCGTTTAAAAAAATCAACCAACTCATTTCCTACACGGTCAAGACTATTTAGTGCCTCCGGAGATAGATATTTAAAATCAGACTGTGTCTCAGGAAAGAAGACTTTTACTTTTAAGACATACTTCTTATATTTCTTGTCATATTCAAAGTCTCCATTATTATTAAGTTCTTCTGTTGACTCTTGAGCTTTCTTGGCATTATCAAGTACGTCCTGCGTGATAACAAGTCGGTGAGCAAGTAGACCAATTGCCAGGACAAACAAAACCAGCATGATGAAGAAGAGACTCGTCATCATGTCGGAATAGCTTGTCCAGAAATATGATTCTTTCTTTACCTTTGGCATAGTCCAATTATTTAGAGAAATATGACAGAACAACAAATACTGTATCAGCAATGACAGCTACGGTGATGAGTCCACCTATAGTCAACCCAATGATTTTTGCTTTCATGGGAATTTTCACCGTTATAGACTCTGGTCGTTGCTCAGAAGACTTACCTGTTGTTCGTGCCAATGCTTGCATAATACTATTTGTCATCTGTGTAGTTGCCTGCACATAGTTGTTTGCCAGTTGCTGCATCGACTGCTGTATGCCAGCCGTCAATCCGTGTAATTCCTCTGGTACCTTCGAAAGCTCATCAAGTTTTGTAAGCGCATCAGGTAACGCTTTTAATTTTTCATTGACTGCTTCACAAATTTCATTGTAAGCAAGAGTAAACGCTTCCTCCTGCTTATCCAATAGCTCATTGTATTGCGTTGCTTGCTCTAAGAGTTGTTGCTTAAACTGTTCGGTTTGTTGCTCAAACTTTGTCTTAAGCATCTCAACCTCATCGTCACTACTCTTTGAAAGAAGCTGGAAAGCTTTCTTCAAATTCAAGTCAACATCTGAAACAGCATCTGCTATTGCCTGCTTTCTTTGATCTACTTCATGAAGTTCTTCTTTAAAGAAGTCTCTGATTTGCTTCAAAAGCCCTAATTGGTTCTCGTCCTCATGAAACTGTTCGTTGAACTTTTGTATAGTTTCAGTATAGCCATGGATGCTATCAAGATACTCATTGAAACGTTCAATCTTCTCAGTGCTTTTCTGGAGTTCTTGAAGTACGCGGACATTGGCTGTTGCCATACTTTGTACGTCCATTTTCTGGACAGCACTTACTATATCTGCCTGTGTTTTATACGCCTCATTTACATTATCAAAAGTATGAGCCAAGCTATTAGTGTTACGCTCGAACTTTTCATTGAAGTCTTCAAGGTCTGAGACTAACTGGGTCATGGCCATAGAGATGTCATTAGGCAATGCAGGGAGCAATGTAGACTGCATCCATGACATGAATTGACTTTTTAACTGCTCAGCTTTTGAACGGCTTTTCTTGTATGCATTTGTTGTCAATACAGTTAGTAAAATACCAATAAGACTGGCGAACATTGCTACGGCTACGGCAAGAAGCAAGGATCCTATGCCGACCAAGCTTTGATTGTTGCCGGAAAGAAGTTGTGAGAAGCTTCCGTCAAGGATTAAGGATACCAAACCAATGATTATACCAATCATTGATCCAGCCAAACCAAGATATAATGGTACAGGTGTCTGAGACTCTATCTGATTCTCTATTGAATCACATTGTCTATCTACTGTATCCTTGAAGATTTGAAAATCCATTACCGAATTAGCATTACCGGCAATGTATTTGTTGATGGTATCTTTGATATCTCTAAAGAAAGGATTGGAAGCACCACCAGTGATACTAGAGACCTGACCCATATCATCATGTTCCACATCCCAAGTGTCGGAATCAGAGAATATCGACTTATAGTCGTTCATTCTCTGATAATTCTCTTTAAACGTCTTAAATTGACAATAAATAATTACTATGGCTACAATTGTCTCAATGATAATGCCTGGTTGTATTAGAAGTTCAAATATCTGCTGCATGTCTTAAATCTCTATTTGAATAGTTGTATTTCTATAGGACGTGATATTTTCCATATACTGTCCTTTTGGTCGTATTGGCAAATTCCGCTACTCAAGATCTTCATACGAGTTGCTTCTTTAATCGTAGATTTTCCCGTAATTTTGAAGGCTTTCCTGAAGAACTCTACAGGTATTGATTTTATATTACTCAAATCTGTAATTAGTTCCAAATTTGCTTTTGCTCCATCATGCTTAGAACTAAAAGTAACCTTGAATTGACATCCACCATCGTTTTTATCACTGCCCTCAAAGAAGAAGCCATCGTTTTTGTCCGCTTTAAGATACTGAACATGCGCCTGCTCTAAAAAAACGCTTTGATTGGCTTCTTTCTGGCTTGCTGTTGGTTTGGTCAACTCTTGGTTAACTCTTGATTGAAGAGCTTCAAGTTGATTTCTCATATGCACTAAGGCACGATCCAAGTCATCATTCGTCAGACTCTGCTGCCTAAAACGGAAGAAATCATCTCGTAATTCATTCACATCTGTTCTTAGAGATTTAAGAACACTATTACCCTTGGAGTGTATTTTGGAGTATGTCAATAATCCGACAAGGATTAAGCATACAATAAGCAGTACGCTGATGACTATAAGGAGAAGATTATGAAAGCTATTCAAGCCATTAATCTTTTCGATTGCATCAGCATTTGCATGAACCATTTGAGCCACTGAATCTGGTAATGATCCTGTAGCATTATTAGTTGAATCTACTAGTAAACTCTCTGCGAACATTGAGTTACTGCAGAATAGAGTACCTATAATCATCAATACGCTCAATAATTTATTTTTCATCATTGAATCTCATTTAGTGATTCTGCAATACTTGTCGAAATATCATCAAGTACACCTTTAATAGGTAAGAAGAACATTGTTTGGGACAATTTTTCTTCTGAATCTTCCGCAAGATGAAGGCTGATGCCCTTCTCTAGATATGACCTAATATCTCCATTCACACAAGAGCGTGCTATACGCAGAGATTGTGGGGTTACGCCAAAGTGATCGTCATAGTTATACTTGTGGATACTTGGCAGATCGTGAAGGGTATATTTAAAGAAGTCTTTCACCCCGTCAACTACCATCTGCAGGTAGTTTTCGTCATGAAGCACTTCCTCCAAACCCTTTTCCTTATCTACTTCGGCTAATCCGTCAGATCTTAAGGATACTTCAGGATCAGAATCCAAAGTACTGTCTTGTGCTTTGAGTCCTCCATAGCACGTTACTGCTTTTGGATTATCATTCGAACCGAGACCAACTATCTTAAGTTTGTTAGTTGTTGTCTTTCCGCTAATATCTTTCAACACCATAAGAGAATAGTCTGCCAGATCCTCCATGTTTGTGGTGATGACTTTTAACAAACGGCTGCCATTACCACTGAAAGAAATTATATTAGGAAGTTCGAATCCTTTATACTTAATGATCTTTGCTACATGATATAGGATTGCCGTGTAGAACAGGATAAACACAATTTTGAAATCCTCATTCTTGTTCAGAATTTCATTGAAGTCAATTACATCCTTGTTCAAATCCTTCAACATGGAATTATCTTTAAGAGAGAACAAGAACGATGCCATATTTGCGGGATTAGAATGGGAGTCCTCTTCATACATTTTTGAAATATCATTGAGGAGCTGCCCATCGCCATTTGGGTCGTTCTTTTCTATATTTTGCAATATGACATTCTTAAAGTAATCCACAATACCATTGTTAAGATTGTCTGGAGCCAACTGGTTTTCAAACAAGGCATTACTTGCAAAGCGGAAAGAAGAAACTGAAAGGATCTTATTCTGCTTTGCAAAAGCCATATCTGTAGTTCCTCCACCAATATCGATACTAATCATGTTGGTGGTTGCTGCCTGACTTTTGAAAAGATAATACACAGGTGCAGATGACTCTGTAAGAGAGTTCGTTGTACCGTTGTCTGTGATGTATCTTTTAAAAAGCTCGTCCCATACCTGCTTCAGAAGATTCTTTCGTTTGATAGGCATACTCGTTGGGAAAAACCAGGTAATTGTAGTTTTACTAAGATTACCATCATTCTGAAGAACTTTATTACGCACCATCAAGAGTAAGCAGCAGATGTAGTCGCGGAGTAGATTCGCATCACTTTCCCATTTGATATTAGTCTTATCATCATTATAGTCCTTCTTGTTCAGCTTGTCATATGTCATGGACGCATTGAACAAGCCAAAAGGTATGTTGTTTGCACCAGGACGATACGAGTGGGCACAAGACAAATCTGTTCTTGTAGGGAAGCCATATATTGACTTCTCTCCAAAAATCACAGGGAGGTAATCGGCCTCTATCAAGCCCTCTTCTTGTGCCAGGCCTGCAGGCCATTCTTTTCCTGCAACGATTCTTTTTGTTGGGACAAATACAGTTGAGATAGGAGAATCTCCAAGGTCATAGTGGAAATCTTCTATCTTTGCAGAACCTTGTTTTTGATATGCGATATGAGTATTTGAAGTTCCCACGTCAATACTGAAATGGAAAGCAGAGGTTCCAAGATTCTGCTTGAACTTCGGCACTATAATGCCACAAATCCCATCCTCGTTTGAGACTGCAATGTAATCAAAATTTGTTCCATGTACAGTATAAGTCGTAGATTTGTACTCCTCGGAACTATTTAAGTTACGGCAATCAGAAGAACAATCTATTGCTTTGTTTCCCTTGAAGAATTTCAAGTTGTAATCTCTGCTTTTTACTGAAATACAGCCAATGGTGTAGAATGCTCTGCTTTCATCGTTGTCACGTACAAGAGGCATAACGAAAGAGTCGAAATCAAATGTCTCGATTCCGCCCTTATTATTAGCCAAATCTGCATTTCCTGCATAGCGACGTTGATATGTTACGACCTTTTGTCGGTCATGACCTTTTACTGGAATTTGCAAAGTTACAACGACACCTCCTGTTAGCTGATCTATTTTTAGGCCAAGCTTGTTGTCTTGAAATTCATTCTGTAAATCTTCGGCCCTAAAAAATTCAAAGAACTTGGGCTTCAGTGGAATTAGATATGTCACTTCCTGTCCTTGAGCAGCATTATCGGTTTCTGTGAATGTCATGGCATTCACATAATGCTCCGAGTTCAGTTTGTGAGGAACACGTATGATATAGTCCTCAAGGAAGTCGCTAATGGTGAGGTAATCTTGCGTTCTGCCATCATAAGGAAGCTTACGCTTTCCAAATGGCTTATTTTCCACGTATGGTGCATGAGCCTCAGTTCCGAACACCCCTTGGGTATAGAGAAAGTCCTTATAGATGTTACTGCCTTCAACAGGAAGAACTAATGGTCTTTCTGCTATTTCGGTTGTTGGTACGATAGTAAAATCACTATTATCAACAGGTTTGATGACCTTGCCGAGAATAGCTTGTCCAAAAACCTCTACAATGAATGATTGACCATTGCCAGTTGTATTTATAGTACTGAATTGTGATGTCTCACTACCATTGATACGAATCAACTCTGCACGTTGATCATTATCAGCAATTTTAGCAAGAGTGTTGTCAAGATACTTGCTGACTTCTGGCATTCTTGACGCAAAATTCGGAATAGCTTTACGCAATACAAACCAGGCCTTTACATATTCAAAATCACGCTTGAATAACGGACAATAATCCTTGTCGAAAGGATGGTCTGTACCAAAACTTATCTCTTTTGCCAGATAAGACAGATCGTTAGCAGAGCTAAAGAACAATGTTGCAGGGGACGTTGCTCCAATGATGTCTAAAGTATGGCGAGCATTTTTACCCTTATAATTAAGAATATAAATGCTCTGTTTATCATCGAAGTTATACGTACCTTTGTCTGATGTAAGATAAGTTTCAAGAGCTTCTCCCAAGAACCTCTTACCTTTACTATCAGAATACTTCAACTGCTGAATACGAGAGGGATCCCATCGAATGATTTCAACGATGTCACTCAGTTTATTGTAATTGAAGAAAATCTCACCTACATCTAAGACATCTGACACCGTCTTATGGTATATGGTGGTGCCCTCCATACCTTGCTTGTTCACTTCATCGAAGGCATGTTTGGCAATATCGATTCTAGCAAAAGGTGATGGGATTGACGTAATCTCATTACGTGAATTATCACCTTCTGGATCGCTGATTTCTTGAAGATGTGTGGAGTTATATGGAAAAGCACTTGATGAATGCCAATCCTCAAAGGTCTCCGCTCCTTCCTTAAAAAGACGAAATATTTTGGACATAACCTTAGTGATTAAGTTTCTTTTTTATTAGCTCCTTTGTAGCACGAGAGAACATCTCCAAGAACATACTTGGGTTGGAATCCTTTTCTACTTCCTTCGCTTTTCCAGAGTTGCTGTTCAATGAAGCTTCTACAACTTCATAGTCTTTTTTAAGACTATACCAATGTGATTTTGCACCGACTTCACCATTAATAAGATTGAACGGCTTCTTCCCACAATTAAAGTTGAAGAGCTGCAGAGCACGTACATTTCCGTCCATTTCTTTCAGCCATTCTTCATATTTAGTCATGAAGGATTTCAAATTCTTTATAAAAGAACTTGAATAAAAATCTGAAAGACTTTTTGTCGCTGCCAATGTTTCTGCCAAGTAAGAATAATCCTCTTTGAATGTATTTGCCATCATAGAGAATTGTGTCAGTGGATAGTACAGCATATTATCCAGACCATCGTAAAATGACGAGAAATGAACACTTGTTTGCCCTTCGAGGTCATGGATGCCTAATTCATGATTATTGGTTTGCACCGGTTCGTCAACACCGCGTTTGTCTTGACGTAGTGTAAAATCAATAATAGCTGTTGCAGCTAAGAACTCTATCAGATGTGCATTGTTCTTCTGCGTAGAGCCTCCTTCGCTGTACTCATAAACTTTATCATTAACATCATCACCAAGGAAATACAAATCGTCAATAGCTGCATCGCCACTAACGATATTGGATCCATAGTAAGACAATGCAGACTTTGCCTTTGATATAAACGTCCCAGACTTAATTTCTTTAGTTTCATCATTGCTTCCTGCTACCTTAAAGTAAGGCAATAGTGTAAATGCTCCAATAATTGCCTTATTGATTAGGGCATTATTGGTGAACTTATCTGATGTCCTCAAAGATTTTAAGAGCATAGGGAAACCACTTGCTCCTGTTCCACCAAAAATAGAACTAACAATGAAAATCTCATCTCCATCGCTGAATGAATTGGCAATAGCATTAAACTCGTCAGAATCAAAGATTTGATTAAGTACAACACTACCTATGTTAGGATTGCCCTTAAAACCCACATCCATTTGTGATTCTAAGTTCTTCTGAGAAAATAACATTCTTACAAGAGCCTGGTCCTCTCTATCCATTGAATCTACACCTAAAAAAGATTCAAAGCTGACTCCACCGATATTATCAAAAGGAAGCGTGTAATCCTTTTGCTTTTTCTCGATTGAGGTTTTAAAGAACCTATTCTCGGAACCACTCGAGAATTTTTGAGTTCTATGCAGATTCGTATAATCGTTCATGAGAGTGACTGTACGAGTCAAATCTGCATTAGCCGTATCGGGATCAATAATGATAGGGACGACTGTATCAACTCCAAGTTTAACGCCCGAAGCTAACATCATCGTCAAGGATCTAAGTACTCTTGAACCTGTACCACCAATCGCAAAGATATATAGTTTGTTCATAGTTATTTACAAAAAGGTGAGTATTTACAATTAGTACTAATGAATCTGAATACTGCAAATGACAACACGATGAATATCAAAGTTGACATTATGGAGTTTGCAATACCGAACATTAGACAGTTGTCTTCTGTTACATAGGTTGTCAATTTACCTGTTGTTGGGTCTGTAACGGCCATATCTCCATCGTATAGATTTTGCAAGACCCATTGCCATGGCCACCAAAAGTTTACAATGGCATTTATGACTAAAGTTATGAGCCAACAATACCAATGTGCCCACTTGGGTTTGTCTATGATCTTGTAGTAAAGTAAACCAAAAATCACAGTCAAAGCTATCGTTAATATCCCAATTATGAGATAATTTAACCCTTCTGAAGGGTCACTTAGAAACTGGTCAAGGTCTTGACCATACCATCCTACTAACCAAGAGTATAGGATTGAGAAAAAGTCCATATATTATTTCTTTGAGATTTGTAAATTTATAGTAACTGGCTTGTCTGCATCGAAAGCTTCTTTCGCCCCTTCAATCAGATATTTGATACCGCATGTCGTTTTTGGTTTATCACCAGTTTCATCATTCATAGATTTCGCCCACGCAGGTATATCTTTTTTAATCGTAATCTGAGCATTGTCGGCTTTTGAAGCATGCTGGAGTTCAAAAGTTAACACATGACTATATTTCGCTCCTACATAATTAATCTTTTGGACATTTTGCAGCTCTAAGAAAGGAGAGATGTCATACGTCCCTTTATCTTCTATCGATTTTTCATCGAGTAACGATGAAGAGAAGTTGACATATAAGTCAAACTTTAAGTTTCCCCCCTTTAAATTGACGACACCATTCGTAGACATAGGTCCCTTTGTCTTCCCTATATTTATAGGTAAAGACGAGGCATCTGAATATGCTACACAATTTTGCAAATTGCTACCCAACTTCGCGTCAGAGTCATTACTCATTAACTTGCTAATGAGTTTATTTGATCCAAGAATCCAAATATAGTAAGGACGTTTTCCTACCGTCTTAATAGCCGTTTGTCCAGCCGGAAAAAGGAAGCCATTAAAACTTGATTGCATACACAGAATTCTGACACCAAAATCTTTATGCTTATTCTTATAGTCTCGTAACGTATTTGCAAGGGATGTCTTCTCAAAATCAAGGAAAGTCTTGGTGTCAACCGAAGGCAAGTCAAGAATACAATCAGATACAAACATAGAAACAGTATTGCTGTTGCTCTTCGATAACATCATCTTCATCATATCAATGATGTTTGAATGTGTTCTGTTGCCTCCACCTGCTTTAAAGGAGTTCGCATTTAGTCCCATGAAAAAGGCTTCAGTATTTTGGCGTATAGGAATAATTGTGGAATTTATGTAAAAGAGGTTCTGCCCTGATGTCGAGCCTTTCAATTCGCTTACGTATCCATATAGGTCATCTCTCATATCTGATTTGCCAGAAAAATACCCGTCCATACTTCCAGAATTCTCAATGTAAACATTAAGAACAGGTTTAACAGAGGTCTCCTTTTCATCATTTGTATTCTGAACAGAAACCTCATAATTAGAGCATGAAGTACAACTGCTCACAAATGAAATTGTAAGTAAGCAGACAATGTACACTAACGATCTACAGATTGGTTTTATATTTTCCATGTATTCTTATTCAGTTGGTTTTAACAGTTCTCTAACATCCACATTAAGTATCTCTGCTATCTGATTTAAGGTAGCAATAGAAGGCTGAACTTTATTATGGCACCATCTTGATACTGTATTCTCAGATTTATTAATCTTTTGAGCCAGCCATCGGTTTGTCCGTCCTTGTTCTTCAAGGATTTCCTTTAACCTTATCTGGCTTGAGGATGTTAAGATGTTCGACATATAATGTTTATTTTTCGCAAAGGTAACAATTCTTTTTGACTCAGAACAACTTTATTATGGAAAATTCGCATATTTGCCGAAAAAAAATAGGTAATTATGAAATTCGGTTACAGAAGCCTGTCAGCCAAGAGAAGCGTCAGCGCGCTGACGGACGGGACAGGCGAAGATAGCTATCAAGCGTACACTGATTCTTGGTTATGGCAAAAGGGGCATGGGAATCTTGCATCCCAAGAAAGCCTTGTATAACCGTGTCTATCGCCGCACGACATTCGGATTGGGCGATATACTCAAAGCATTGTTCAAATAGAATCTCAGGTTATGGATAGTTTGCTGTGCCCCGAATGTGGATGCCTGGAAGTTGTTGTCTATGACAATGGTACTTTGAATGTCAAGGCTGCGGATTTGTGGCTGATATTGAAACTTTCAGACATTGACTGAAAATAACGATCCATGATTTTCCTCCCCGTCATCGTCTGCAGAGAGGGGCATCTGCGAACAGAAGGACGACAAAACTTCGTCAGGAAGATGCTCGTTCAACTCCATGTGGAAGGCGAAGGGGGAACGATCGTAGTGCAAGTCCCATAGGGAAAAGCCAAGGGAGTTGACCGCTGCCGTTATCTCATCCTGTATCTGCCAGATGTCTTCGTAGTTCATGGTCTTTATTTGTTGTGCGGGTGATCTTCTGCTGCCATATCCGTCTGTGTCGCTTCGTCATGATGGGTGTAGGTCATGGGGACGGTCTTGCCTTGCAACCGCTCCTTGAGCTTCGTATTGCGCTTGGTGACGGTGACATGGCTGACGGCATACCACAGGGCGCGCTTCTGACCGATGACTATGCAGACTTTCTTGGCACGGGTGACAGCTGTGTAGATGAGGTTGCGCTGGAGCATGACGTAGTTGGTGAAGTGGACAGGGATGACGACGATGGGATATTCGCTGCCCTGACTCTTGTGGATGGTCGTGGCATAGGCGAGGCTGAGTTCGTCAAGTTCCGTGGACTCGTATTCCACTGCCTTGCCGTCGAAGCTGACGGTCAGTGTGCGGTCCTCCATATTGACAGCGGTAATGAGTCCGATGTCGCCGTTGAACACTTCCTTGGTGTAGTCGTTCTTGAGCTGCAGCACACGGTCGCCTTTGCGG
>ENA-OOXY01002099-OOXY01002099.1-human-gut-metagenome-genome-assembly--contig:-NODE-2099-length-11408-cov-1.658857_pt1 | contig 11408 bp, 7 predicted proteins | sample MGYA00241593_ERZ501355 | MGnify/ENA primary metagenome ERZ501355 (study PRJEB25962, sample SAMEA2042739) | human gut metagenome | biome: human gut; feature: human-associated habitat; material: faeces... | reverse complement strand
GTTTTGTTCAAGGATTTTTTCCAGAAGATAGTTTTATTTCTTTATTAGTTTCAATAGCTGCTACAGTTATCGAAGTTCCAATTCAATTTGGACTTATTTGTGCATTTTTGAAACTATTTTTAGGTGATGAAGTTAAAGCTTTTGACTTTTTAAAATTAGGTTTTTCTAATGGTAATTTTAAAAAATCTTGGAAAGTTTCTTTGAGTATTTTTGGACAATTAATTTTACCTTTAGTTTTATTTGTAATTGCTATTGTTCTTATTATCTTTTCATTAGCAGGTGTGGCAGTATCTTCTACAATGCCTTTGATTGATGCTTATAGCTATTCTGCTTATTCTGCTTATGGTTTAGGTGCTCTTTCTGGATTTTCTATATTTTTAATTATTGCTGCTATAGTTTTATTTATAGTTTCATCTGTTTTGATGGCTACTAGATCTTACTATTACGCATTATCTTATTTTATAGCTTTTGAAAATCCTGAATTATCTTCTAAAGAGTGCGTTTTAAAGAGCAAAGAACTTATGACTGGTAAGCGTGGTAAATTGTTCTGTTTACAATTTTCTTTTATCGGTTGGTCAATTTTAGCGGCATTAACTTTAGGTATTGGATTTTTATGGCTAATTCCTTATATCCAATTTGCAACTATTGCTTTCTATAAATCTTTGACTTCTGATAATGTTGTTGAAGTTTCTGATTTAGGAAGTGAGCAATAGTGTTTTTGGGGCCGGAGTCAAAAAACACTAATGCTTTTGGGGACGGACTCAAAAAACATCAATGCTTTTAGGGACAGAGTTAAAAAATTATTATACATTAATAATATTCATAGTATGTAAATTTTTCTTTAATTTGCATACTTTTTTTATTTATACTTTTTCATTATATTTTTTGTTTATTATTGTTTGTTTTTTGTTTATTTTTTTAAATTTTGTATTACTCCTCTATTAATTTCAAAATGGTTCATAATATCAACATATTTTATTTCTTTTTTATTTTTTAAATATTTTATTAATTCTTTTAATATTTCTCTTTTTTCTAATATTTCGTATAAATTTATTTTGTTTGTTCTTAAAAATTCTACTAAAGAATTGTTGATTATTTCCTTTTTATCTTGATTTATATCTAAAAATTGTTCACTTATTTCTTCATTGGAATTACAGATGTATTCTAATATTTTTAATTCCAAATTATTATTATTTTCAAGTCTTTTTTTATAGTCTTTGTATGATGAATATTTGTATTTTTCAGGCTTATCCACCATTTTAGCCTTTACAGGATTTAAATGTATATATCTTATGCAATTATAAAGCTGTTTTTTACTCATTATCGGTTGACTTTTAAATCTATCTCTAAATACGTATCCAACTCTATTCTCCATATAATTATAATATCTTGCATAATTCCCATTAACTTTTTGCATAAGATTTGATAGCTCTTGTACATTTTCTGCTTTTATTAGTATGTGTGCATGATTTGTCATTATACAGTATGCTATTATTTTTAAATTGGTTTTTACTTGATTTTCTTTTAAGATTTTTAAATATTTTTTGATATAAATTTCTTGATTAAAAATATGTTCTTTATTTATTCCTTGAACCATTATGTGAAATAAAGAAGTAGTAACATTTTTTCGAATTCTTCTTGAAATAAAAATCACCTTCACTTTCTAAAAATTTACTACTTTTTTATCATACATTTATGTCTTTTTTGTGTTTTTTTTGTTATTTTTATGTCTTGAATTTATTTTTATATAAATTAAACTATTTTTTTATTAATATTTTTAACCTGTCCCTAAAAACATTAATGTTTTTTTGCTCCGGCCCCAAAACACTAACTAATATGGAAGGATGAATGCAATGAAAATAAAGGAATGGTGTAAAAATCATCCTAATAGAATAACTTTTATAGTTTTGTGCATATTTAGTTCAATAATATATATGCAATTTATTTTGGGCCATTATGCTACAGATACATATACTATATCAGAGGTAGGTTATGATACATATATAAAAAGTTGGTATTTAACAGATGGAAGAATTTTTTCAGCTATGTTTTTGTTTATAATGAAAATATTTAATTTATCTGTAGAAAATGCCAATACAATATCACTTTTGTTTGCTATAGTTATAACTAATATAAGTGTCATGAAAATATTTAATTGGACAGAAAAATATGTGCAAATAAAAAATATAAAAGAAAAGATAATTTTGCTAATAATATGTTATGTGATTTTTTGGAATTTTACTTATATAGAAAATATGTATTTTTTAGAAAGTTCGATAATGGCTTTAAGTGTGCTTTTTTATACAATGTCAGCAATAAGTTTGGTGGAAAAAAATAAATATAGTTTTTTAAAAGCTTTGATGTTTGCGATTTTGGGAATTATAAGTTACCAAGGTACAATTGGATTTTTGTTTATACTAACAGCGTTATTAACTTTTATAAAAAATCCTAAAAATTATAAGGCAAATATTGTAGATATTGTAAAAAGTGGATTAATTGCAGGAATGGCAGTAATAGTAGATTTTGCAATAGTTGCAATTGTAGAGAATCTGATTGGAACAAAACAAACTAGATTAAGTGATTTTACTAGAATATTTCTTAATATAAAAATTATATTAAGAAATACAAAAGATGTGTTAACAAAAACGTGTAATTTATATCCTGAAAATTTATTTATAATATGGATAATTGCTTTGCTAGCAATATTATTTGTATATGAAATAAAAAACAAGGATGAGCTTATTAAAGAAAAAGTTAGTGTGATTTTAAAATATATATTATTAGTAATATTGGCTATTTTTAGTAGCTCAGTGATATATATTATTTCTATGAGTGGCTTTTGGGCTGGAAGATTAAGGTTTGCTATAGGAAGTTTGATAGGAATATTGTTTTTATATATCGCTACACAAACAAGATTGTTTTTTAGAAAAGAAGCAAAAGAAAAAACTTTTGTATCTGATGTTACTATAGTTTTGCTAGTAATATATTTTCTTACAGTGGTAGTTTTTAATGTTTTTTTTATGTATGAACATAGACAGGTAAATAAATTGGAAAAACAGGAAAGTGAAAGAATTTTAGAATATATTAGTAAATATGAAGAAGAAACTAAAAATGAAGTAAAAAAAGTACAAGTAATTACTATCGAATGTGAGGAGGAAAAATCTTATTATTCACAAGTGGCTGCTCATAATGTATTGACATATAATGGATTGAGTGCAAACTGGTCTGCTGTTGGGTGTTTAAATTTTTTTAGTCAAAAAGCAGACGGAGCATCCGCCGCTATAAAGACATTCCTGTAAAAAAAGAATTAATAGAAGAAAAGGGAGAAATATCACAAGAGATTTTATATGAAGTTATGGATAATGTGGAAGATGAAGTTTGTATAGGTGATACTATATATATGAAATGTTATATGTACTAAAATTAAAGAAAGAAGAGGATAAAAATGAAGTTATTAATGCATACTTGTTGTGCACCATGTAGTGTATATTGTATAGATGAATTAAGGGGGGAAGGAATAGAACCAACTGTGTATTGGTTTAATCCTAATATTCATCCTTATATGGAATATAAGGCGAGAAGAGATTGTTTAAAAGAATATACTAAAAGTATAAATGTTAATGCTATTTTTGAAGAAAATTATGGTTTGGATGAATTTTGTAGAAACGTTTCTCAAGATTTGTTAGGTAGATGTAAAAACTATTGTTATCCAGTTCGTCTAGAACAAACGGCTAAATATGCTAAGGAACATGGATATGATGCTTTTACTACTACTCTTTTAGTTAGTCCATATCAAAATCATGAGGCTTTAATTGAAGTAGCTAAAACTATGGCTGAAAAATACGGTATTGAGTTTTTATACAGAGATTTTAGAGTGGGTTTTAGAGAGGGACAAAATAAAGCTAGAGAATTAGGATTATATATGCAAAAATATTGTGGTTGTATTTTTAGTGAAGAGGATAGATATGCTAAACAAATTAGTAGAGATAAGAATAATTAAAAAAACAATAAATAGTATAGACAGGATTTGAAAAATATTGTAGAATGTTGGTTATAGGAAATTGATTATAGTGGAATGGTTTTGCCACCAGTTTTAGCGATGATATCGTTAGAAAGGTGGTAATGTTTATTTGAATATAAGGAAGTAATGATATGATAAAATTATTTGAAATAAAAAATAAAAAAGTTGATAAACAAGATACAGAATTGTTGGAAAAGTACAAAAAAATATTAAGTCAAAGTAAAGAACAAGTAATAAAGCAATTTTCTACAAGTTATCAAAATGGATTAACAACAAAAGAAGCGGAAAAGAGATTAGAACAGAATGGAGAAAATGTTGTAATACAAGAAAAAAAGAGAAGTTGGTTATATTTTTTTATAAAAGCATTTGAAGATAAATTTATATATATATTAGTAATATTATCAATAATAAATTATTTTGCAAGTAAAGATACAGTGGGGACAATTATAATATTGTGTATAGGAGTAATAAGTGCAATAATAAAATTTGTACAAAATTATTCTACATATAGATTTAATCAAAAGTTAAAGGCAGAATTGTTTACAACAGCTACTGTATTAAGAGAAAAAGAAGAAATAGTTAAAGTAGAAAAGATAGTAAGAGGAGATATAGTACACTTAAATGCTGGAACAATGATTCCGGCAGATGTAATGATATTAGAAAGTAAAGATTTGTTTATAAATCAGGCCGTATTTACGGGAGAAAGTATACCTGTGGAAAAAACAGATAAATATGAAGAAAATGGCCAAATATTTTCAATATCTAATTTATGTTTAATGGGAACAAGTGTTATAAGTGGAAGTGCAACAGCAATTGTTATAAATACAGGATTTGAAACATATTTAGGTGGAATGGGCAAACAAATAGATAATAAGAAAGAATTGACAAATTTTCAAAAAGGAATGGATGGAATTACTAAATTACTAATAAGATATATGGTAGTTGTATCAATTGCGGTTTTTATAATATATGCATTTATACGTAAGGATTTTATGGAAGCAATGTTATTTGCATTGTCAGTAGCAGTAGGAATAACACCAACAATGTTGCCAATGATTGTAAATGTTAATTTAACAAAAGGAACGAAAACACTAGCCAAAAAAAAGACATTAGTAAAAAATACAGAAGCAATACAAAATTTAGGGGCAATAGATGTATTGTGTACAGATAAAACGGGAACATTAACTATGGATAAAATAGTATTACAAAAATATATTGATGTAACAGGAAAAGAAGATTTGTCAATACTGGAATATGCATATCTAAATAGCTACTATGGTACAGGTATGAAAAATCTAGTAGATAGAGCAATAGTCTCATATGGTGATGAACATGATATAAAAAATAAAATAGAAAGTTATGTAAAAGTTGATGAAATACCATTTGATTATACAAGAAAAAGAATGAGTGTAGTTGTAGAACAAAAAAGTGGTGCTCATAGAATGATTACAAAAGGGGCTCTAGAAGAAATTCTTAAAATTTGTACTAAAGTTAAAGTAGATAATAAAATAGAAGAAATAACTGAAGAGATGAAAGAAAAAATCCAGGAAAATGCTAAAGAAATGGCACAACAAGGAATGCAAGTAATAGCATTATCATCAAAAAGAGAATATAGAGGAAAAAATATATTTGATATATCTGATGAATCTAATATGGTATTTGTAGGGTTTGTTGCATTCTTAGATCCACCTAAAAAGGAAGTAAAAGAGACAATACAAAAATTAAAAGAATATGGTGTAACAACAAAAATAATAACAGGAGATAATCCATATGCTACGCAAAACATTTGTAATTTAGTAGGAATAGAAAATAAAGAAATTTTGATAGGAACAGAAATTGATAAACTTTCAGATGAAGAACTTTCTAAAAAAGTTGAAAGTGTAAATGTTTTTGCAAGAATGAATCCATTACAAAAAGAGAGAATAATAAAAACTCTAAAGAATAATGGACATGTAGTTGGATATATGGGAGATGGTGTAAATGATGCACCTTCATTACATAATGCTGATGTTGGAATATGTGTAGATACTGCAACAGATATAGCAAAAGAAGCAAGTGATATAATTTTATTAGAAAAAAGCTTGAGTGTAATATATAATGGTGTAATAGAAGGAAGAAAAGTTTATGGCAATATAATAAAATACATGAAAATGGCTTTGAGTTCTGATTTTGGAGATGTTTTTAGTATTGGCAAGTATATTTTTACCTTTTTTACCATTATTGCCAATACAAATGCTAATACAAGATTTTTTATATGATTTTTCACAAATAGCTATTCCTTATGATGATGTTGATAAAGAATTTTTAATAAAACCAAGAAAGTGGGATACAAAAGGGTTAGGTCGATTTATGAATGTAATGGGACCAGTAAGTTCTATAATAGATGTTTTAGCATTTATGGCATTTTGGTTTGTATTAGGATATAATTCAGTAGAAATGGAATCATATTTCCAAACAGCGTGGTTTGTAGAATGTTTGATAAGTGAAACATTAATAATACATTTTGTACGTACAGAAAAAATACCATTTGTACAATCAAGAGCAAATCCGATATTAACAGTTTTAACATCTGTTACAATTGTAGGGACAATTATAACACCAATATTGTTACATAATATTAAATCATTCCATTTTGAAATATTACCACCAGCATATTATTTAATTATTGTATGGCTTTTAATAGCATATGTTGTAATTGTGCAAATAGTAAAAAAATGGTATATAAAAAAATATGGAGCATGGTTATAAATTAATCTTTAATGATAAGAATATAAAGAGGAATAACTGAAAGGAATGTGAAAAAATTGAAAAAATTAGTATTAATAGATGGAAACAGCATAATGAATAGAGCATTTTACGGAATAATGGGAAGTAAAATGCTAACAACAAAAGATGGAAAATACACAAATGCAGTATACGGATTTTTAGCAATATTATTTAAACTATTAGAAGATGTAAATCCAGATTATATGGCAGTAGCATTTGATTTAAAAGCACCAACAGAAAGACATAAAAGATATGAAGGATATAAAGCAAATAGAAAAGGAATGCCAGAAGAATTAGCAGAACAAATGCCAATGATAAAAGAAGTATTAAGAGCAATGAATATAGACATAGTAGAAAAAGAAGGTTATGAAGGAGATGATGTTTTAGGAACATTATCACGTTATGGAGAAGAACAAGGGCTAGAAGTAACAATACTATCAGGAGATAGGGATACATTTCAATTAGCAACAGACAAAGTAACAATAAGAATTCCAAGAACAAAAGGAGGAAAAACAGAAACAGAAGAATTCAACAGAGAAAAAGTTATAGAAACATACGGAATAGAGCCAAAGCAATTAATAGAAGTAAAAGGATTACAAGGAGATTCATCAGACAACATACCAGGAGTTCCAGGAATAGGAGAAAAAACAGCATTAAGTTTAATACAAAGATATCAAACAATAGAGAATTTATATAAACAATTAGAAGCAGGACAAGCCACAGATATAAAAGGAAAACAAAAAGAAAATCTAGAAAACAATAAAGATTTAGCAGAATTATCAAGATTTTTAGGAGAAATAAATTTACAAGTACCAATAGAAGATACTCTAGAAAATTTTAAAGTAGAAGAATGGAACAAAAAAGAAGTATATGACCTATTTAAACAATTAAATTTTAAAAGATATATAGAAAGATTTAATTTAGAAGATGATGATGTAGAAAATTCAGAAAGAAAAGCAAGTATAAATGAATTGTACACAACAGAAGAATGTAGAAATTTAAAAAATGTTATCAAAGAAATAAAAAAAGATAAAAAAATGTTGTTTTTAATGGCAGAACAAAAAAACATTAATAATAAAATTGAAAAAGAAAATGTAAGCGATGAAAAAAGTGATAATGAGAAAATGTTGCCAAAAATAATTAATGAAAAAATTACTGCAATATGTATATATATTGATAAAGTATATTATATACTTGTAAAAGAGGATACTTTAGAAGAATTGAAAGAAGTTTTTGAGGATGTTTCAATAAAGAAAGTTAGTATGGATTTTAGTAAAAGTTATATTATTTTAAAGCAAAAAGGGATAAAAATAAATAATTTAGGTTTTGATGCTAAAATTGCGGCATATTTGCTAAATCCTACAAATAATAGATTAGGTTTAAATGATATAATAGAACAGCAATTAGATATTAATATTGATGAATATATAAAAAAACCAGAAAGTGTACAAAATCAAATTAATTTATTTGATTCATTAGATAATCAAAAAGAAAATAATGAAGAAGAAGAATTTTTGAAACAAAAATTATGTATGCAAACGTATCTTTTATCAAGATTAGAAGATGTTATGATAAAAAAATTGAAAGAAATAGGTAGTTTGGATTTGTTTGAAAATATAGAGATGCCAACTATTGAAGTGCTTTCAGAAATGCAATGGAATGGTATGTATGCAAATAAAAAAGAATTGGAGAACTTTGGAGAAAAATTAAGAGAGCAATTAGAGTTAAAGACAAGAATTATTTATGAAATGGCAGGAGAAGAATTTAATATAAATTCAACGAAACAATTAGGTGAAATTTTATTTGAAAAGAAGAAATTGCCAGTAGTTAAAAAGACTAAAAGTGGATATTCAACAGATGTTGAAGTTTTAGAAAAATTAAAAATGGAAGATCCAATAATAGAGCAAATTTTGGAATATAGGCAGTTGCAAAAACTAAATTCAACTTATGTAGAAGGTTTAAAACCATATATAAATCCAGTTACTAATAGGATTCATTCATTTTTTCATCAGACAATTACTGCAACAGGTAGAATAAGCTCAACAGAACCAAATTTGCAAAATATTCCTACAAGATTTGAATTAGGAAAACAGGTTAGAAAGATTTTTGAGCCTGAAGATAATAAGGTTTATATTGATGCAGATTATTCTCAAATTGAGTTGAGAGTGTTAGCACATATGTCACAAGATGTACACATGATGCAAGCATTTAAAAATAATGAAGATATTCATAGACAAGCTGCTTCAAAAGTTTTTAAAACTCCAATAGATGAAGTAACAAAAGAACAGCGTTCTAGTGCTAAAGCAGTAAATTTTGGAATTGTTTATGGTATAAGTGATTTTGGATTGGGTGAACAGCTAGGAATTTCAAGGAAACAGGCTAAAAAATATATAGAAGAATATTTAGAGGAATATGCTGGAATAAATAAATATATGGAAAATGTTACAGAAGAGGCAAAAGAAAAAGGATATGTAGAAACATTATTTCATAGAAGAAGATATATTCCAGAATTAAAATCTAAAAATTATATGGTTAGACAATTTGGTATGAGAGCAGCAATGAATACACCAATACAAGGGACAGCAGCAGATATTATGAAGATTGCGATGATAAATGTTTATAATAGATTAAGAAAAGAAAACTTGGAATCAAAAATTGTTTTGCAAGTACATGATGAAATGATGATTGAGGCACCGATGAATGAGGCAGAAGAAGTTAAAAAAATAATTAAATTTGAAATGGAAAATGCTGTTAAACTAGATGTTCCTTTGATTGCTGAAGTTTCTGAAGCAAAAAATTGGTATGAATGTAAATAATGCTTGCAAATGAAGTTTCTTAATGTTATAATTGAAAATAGTAATTTTTAATTTGTTGAACAAATTTAAAGGAGAGATTAGAATAAAAAATAGTAAATACGAAAAGACAAAAGGTAAAAAAAATAAGGTTATTATTATTGCATTATTTTTAGTTTTGATAGTGGTATTATTGGGACCAATAGGATTTGGTGAAAAAATGATGAAAATAATGTATTCAAAAAAATATGAAAATTTAGTAGTAATTTATAGTGAAAAATACCAAGTAGATTCGGATTTAATATTTGCATTAATAAAAGCAGAAAGTAATTTTAATTCATCAGCTGTATCAGGTAAAGGAGCAAAAGGGCTTATGCAGCTGATGGAGGAAACAGCAAAAGATGTATCAAAAAAAACAGATTTAAAAATAGAACCAGATGAAATAGGAGAAAAACTATTACAAGCAGATGTAAATATAGAATTGGGAACAAAATATATATCTATATTACTTGAAAAATACAATAATACTGCAATTGCACTTACTGCATATAATGCTGGGATAGGTACAGTTGATAATTGGATAGAAAAAGGTGTTATAAAAAAAGATGGAGAAGATATACAAAATATACCATATAAAGAAACAAATAATTACGTTAGAAAAATTTTAAGAGATTATAAAATTTATAAAAAGCTATATGGAAAGGATTGAAAAAGGTGGAAGCAGAACAACTAATATTTGCAATAATTGCGTTTGCATTATTTATATATATGTTTTATAAAATGATAAAAGATAATGAAACAAGTTATGTTATATTAATTATAATGCAAGCATTTGGAATAGTATTAAATTTTATAGAAATAATATCAAAAGTACAATTAAATTTAGTTTTATCAATTATAAAATATTTATTGGCTGTTTTGTTACCAATTGTCATAATAATTTTAGAAAAAAATAAAATTCCTTATATAGAAATTGTAGATATATCAAAAGCACTTTTATATAAAAGAATGGGAGATAATAGAAAAGCAAAACAAGCATTAATACATTTAGTAACAAAATATCCTGAAAATTATAAAGGGCATAAGATGTTAGCAGAAATATATGAAGATGAAGGTGGAATGAGAAAAGCTATAGACGAATATGTTCAGGCTATAGATATACACAAAAGAGATTATGATTCTTATTATAAAATAGCAGAATTGTTAACAAATTTGGATAAACAAGATGAAGCAGCACAGATGTTAAATAATTTATTAAAAAAGAAGCCAGATTATTATCAAGCTACAGTTTTATTAGGAGATATTTTGATAAATAAAGAAATGTATAAAGAAGCAGCAAATATTTATCATGAAGGTTTAAGATACAACCCTACTAGTTATGATTTAAACTATAATTTAGGAATGGTTTATACAATGTTAAATGATTTTGAAAATGCAAAGATTTGTTATGAAAGAGCAGCAGAAATAAATAGCTTGTTATATAATGCAAAATATGCTTTAGCAGAAATAGCCTTGATATATAAAGAAATAGATGAAGCAAGAGAGTATTTTTTACAAGCAACTGAGAGTGAGGAGTTAGCACCAGATGCATATTATGAATTAGCAAAAATTGAAATAATAAAAGGAAATAAAGAAACAGCTATACAGTATGCAAATACAGCAATAGACTTAAATAGTAAAAAAATAGTACCAAAAGTAAAGAAAGATCCGATATTTATTCCAATAATTGCAAGAATAACAATGCCATTTAATTTGGAAATAGCTAGCATGAAAAAGGAAGAAATAGAAGGAGAAAATGGTGAGATTACAAATAGTAATAAACAAGAAAA
>ENA-OOXY01002097-OOXY01002097.1-human-gut-metagenome-genome-assembly--contig:-NODE-2097-length-11419-cov-2.047958_pt1 | contig 11419 bp, 6 predicted proteins | sample MGYA00241593_ERZ501355 | MGnify/ENA primary metagenome ERZ501355 (study PRJEB25962, sample SAMEA2042739) | human gut metagenome | biome: human gut; feature: human-associated habitat; material: faeces... | reverse complement strand
TTCCGACAGATGTATGCGACTTAAACGTATTTTTGCTTCCGTAAGAAATGTTCGCTTTACCGGAAAAACTGTTCGGAATAGGAGTCGATACCAAATTAATAGCTCCTCCCGTAGTGAACGGACCGTATTGTACCTGGCTACTTCCTTTCAGCACTTCGATGGCCTCCATCCGGGCTACATTGGGGAAATAATAAGCTGCCGGAGCGGAATAAGGAGCCGGTGCCGCCAGTACACCGTCCTCCATAATCGAGATGCGTTCACTTCGCTCGGCTTTCGTTCCTCTCAAACTAATGTTCGGGCGAAGACCGAAACCGTCTTCTTCATACATATTAACTCCGGGAACGGCCTTCAACATACGATTAATATCCGTATATCCCAACCTGCGAATTTCCTCAGGCGAAATATAATATGCCGATCCTGTGCGGTTTCTTGCTTTAAACTTACTCCCAAGTATCTGTTGGGACGATACCACTATCTCTTGCAATTGGTAGACAGAGTCTTTCTTCACCTGCTGTTCCTGTGAGTATATTCCTGAATATCCCAAAGAAAAGAGGATGATAAATAAAGGTTTTCTATTTGTCATATTAATATAATTGTAACATTGTCAGGGGGCTTCTATTCGATTTACCTCCACAAGAGATGCGCTTTACAGAAATCAAGCTACGGATAGCGGTATTACCTGCTTACTTAACACCCATATCGACTCTTTTTGAAAAGTTGTAGTGCCTGCATGGATAGGAAAAAAAGGAAAGCAAAACTCTAATGTTTTTAGGGTTATAGAAACTGTATTCCTTAAATCTGGTTTAGTTGTTTGTTTATTTACGGCGGCAAAGATAAAGACACTAAAATTAACCCACAATCACTATATTTAGGTATTTGTATAAATCAAAAGTTATATTAATATTGCATAAAAGCACTTGCTTATATAAAGAGTATAAGCATTATATGGCATTCAATTTATAGTGTTACGCTGGCAGTAGGATAATAGCCAATTAAGTAATATTTGTATGTTGCACCGGATCACATAAAATTGAACTTACAGTTCAAAAACGGCTTTTATCACTTAAAAAAACAGGATGACGGATGGCTCACTACAGAGATAAATCTTGTACCATTTCTCTCAGTAAAGTTCTTAACTGCACTCTTGTTTATACAGAAACTTTTCTACTTTCAGGAATTAATATTGTCGAATGGATGCAAAGCACTAAAAACTCAAAGCAATTAAGAGCATCATCAGATGGAACAAAAAAATGAAGGATCAGAGTTAGCAAGCCTCCCAACGAAAGCCCAATAGCCCCAATTAACTGTATAACAAAGCATTGCCAAGACAAAAAGCCGGAATAGGATAGCCCCCTAATCCGGCCTTTATATGATTCTTCGCTATAAATACGTATATCAGTACTCCAAATCAGGAGCAACCTTCTTACTTTCTGTTCTCAATTTGCTGGGAGTCATTCCAAATAATCTCTTACAGTAGGAAGTGAAATGAGCTTGCGAATTGAAATCAAAATCCATTGCGATCTCTTGAAAAGGAGTATCCGACTCACTTATTTTTTCTCTGATCAACTCCGCCTTCTTTTTTTGCATCCACTGATAAGGACTTTCTTTAAAACAATTTTGGAACTTACGATTAAAAGAGCGCTCAGAAGTACAATACAAACCGGCAAATTCCTTTACACTCTTTACTTTCCTATAATTATTCATTACAAAATCTTCAAAATGCCCTGTATTCCCCAATATAGAAGAAAAAAAAGTAAATAATTCTTTCTTCGTATAATATCCTCTCAAAACCAACAAAACCTCTTGTTGTTTGATAAGATGCATATGTTTACACTGCATCTTAGCATATAAATATGCGACAACGGAGTTTAAAACAGCTTGCAAAGGATCTCTTATAGGAAGCACACACATCTCTTTTTTTCTTTCCTTATAAGAAGAAAGAGAGTTCATATATACTTTGTCACACACCCTTATGTCTTTATTCCAAAATAGTAAAAGACATTTTGCATCATATATAACTTCAATTTTATTATCTACATGTTGCGGAATAAGAACCATTTTATCTTTCTCAATATGTACATTCTGATACTCACCACTATCAATAGACACCTCTCCATCAAGAAGGAAAAGAATACAAGGAGAAGCACTATTATCTATTTTACTTACACTATCTTTCTCTAAATTATAATAAACGAAACCTGTATTAACATTTATTTGATAGTTTATGCATGACAGATGTTCTTTAAAATAAAGTAATTTCATAACATCATTTTATTTAATATATAAAATTAAGCTATTAGAGGTTACTTATCATACAATAACCTTTTACATAAATTCGCCAATTATGTCTATAATTATTCATAAGATAATCTTCTTTAGCATTTCTTTTTCATAAAGTTCTAAAAGCTAGTTAGTTTTAGGCCAGATGATGATTAATCCTTCAACATTCTATTATTTCTTCAAATCATTTCATCCTATATCAAAACAACGGAACAAAAAAGGCAACAAAAACAGAATTGTTCTTGCCGCCTTTATGTTTTATACAAAATTAATGTAATACATTATTCTTCATTCGTTAACCAACCCCAATAATCTGAATTCGTCACTCTCTCAATAGACACCTTTCGATCACCCATCCTGACTTTATCCGGACCTGAAGCCGGCACTGAACTAGCATGATATCCGACTCCGCGCCATTTCAACATATGTTGAGGTACTTGTCGTTTCAGCAATGCACTATACACAGCTTTAGCGCGGCGTTTCGACAAATCTATGTTATAATTGTCGCTTCCTCTTGCATCTGTATATCCGGTTATCAAGAAATTGTTATCCGGATAACTTTTCAACAGATCTGCAATCTTATCCAAAGTGATTTCAGATTCGGAAGTAATCACATCCTTATCAAACGCAAAATGAATGTTATCGAATAAATCACAAACATGACTTTCCACCACAGCCGGCACTTCAATTCTCTTTTCAACAATTCGTTCTACAATCCTATCAACCGGACGGTCTATATATTGCACAACCGGCATAGGACGTTTTGTACTTCCACCCAAACGGAACATAATACGCATCGAAGCCTGAACAAAACGCGTTTGTTTTTTATCGACAGGCATGATGTATTCTCCCTGTAATCCTACTCCCCAATGATCGTTAAGCCAAGCTTGTACTCCGGCTCCGAAGGATAAGGGGAAATAGGATTGTTTAGATCCTATTTTCTCTTTGTTCCAAGGATTGGATGATGTCCATTCTGCTTCTCCTATAGGATCATTTTCAAACTTTCCTGCATTAATTGCATAAAAATCATGATGGAGGTAGTTAACACCTACGCGTAAATAAGGTTCTACATATTTTGATTTAAACAATGGGGTTAACCGGAATTGAAGTCCCGGACCGGCCATATACATGAAATCAAACTTACGCCCGCCTGTTTCAACTTGTTTTCTTGCCAGTCCCAATGTCCCCTGCAAATCAAGATAAAACCAAGGATTCAATTCACGAGCTGCATAGAGTTGGATACCGCCAAAAAGATGATCGATATTCATTCGATACAGATAGTTCCCATCGACCTGACGAAAATTCGAGAAAGTCACTCTGTCCCAGTTGATAAGAGCTCCACCTACCCCTATTTCCCAGGCTTTGGTTCTATGTGCTGTTTGTCCTTCCATCTTATCGTTTTGAGCATGAACATAAAAGGGAAAAACAGTGATGGCCAATGCTCCTATAAGAAGTCTATTTTTTATTTCATTGAAATTCATATTATTCTATTTTTCTTTATAGGTTACACTAATTTCAGGCATATCTTTATATGTATTCTCAACATAATACGTACCGTTATCTGCTTTCTTCTTGAGAACTCCTAAAGACACATTGCTAGAGTAGATAAAAGTGCTACTCGCTCCTACCGAATAGATTGTAGCTCCCAAGTACGGGCTAAGGGCAGCATACTCAGGTTTCTTGTAACTCGACTTATTAAGTTCGCTTGTGGCTGTTTGTACCCCCAATGGAGAGGTATAAGTAAACTTAACATAACAGAGTAGGAGTTCCTTCGCCTCTTCCGGAGCATAATATTCAGGTTCAATGTAATCTATTCCGTTCGGTTTTACTGTTTTTACCAATTCATGTTTACATATGATATTGAAATCAATAGTCGAAAAGTCAAATTCCCCCTGGGCTTTATTCAAGAATACATCATCTCCACTTTCAGCAGATGCCTTTGTTAAGGCTAGAGTTTTAAGTGTAGGAGGTATCTGATAAGGTGCCATCTTACATACTCCATTCCAATAAATCGTTTCTCCATAATAAGGGGTATCTTTTACTATTGAGAAATAGTTGTCTTTTCCATCCCAAAAGTCAGTTATTCCATTTTTTATACCGGCAGGGTTCTCTTTAACATATCTATTAGGATTAATAGACATTGATGTACTACTCATATTAGGTGTAGTACTTTCTATTTTTTTCGTTTTATCAAGAGATGTCGGGTCTTCCGGATTTGTAACCTGATATGCCGTAAATCCGGCATTGACATTAGGCAAATAGCTGGGCAATGTTTTCCATTCCGCACCAGGATCTGTCTTTCTCTCTACTCTAAACTGCAGGTTATGTTCATAATCAAGATATGGAGAGGTACCAATATAAATCATTCTAATCTGCATTCTGTTAGGAACATAAGTGTTTTCTGCAGATTCCTTTGTCACCTTATTAATAGTTACCTCCTTAACTTTCCCCCATCGGGCATCTATATCGTCAATTTGAGGAAGATCTTCTTTCGGAATAATAAATTCTCCCTCTTCATTAGCTGTATAAGTTTTAGCCGGATCCAAACCGGGAATTCCCTTAACCACAGCCTTCGGAGCCTTATTGCCAGATTCGTCATACACACGATAAGCTACTCCTCCATCGGTTGTACGAACATACTCTCCAAATTCTTGTTGTGAATAAAGTGCAATCACGTTAGGTACTCCTCTGATAATAGTAACTTCAGCACCCGGTTTTCCCGGAACACCGGGTTTTCCATCCTTACCGTCCGCACCATCTTTACCATCCGCACCTCTCAAGAACTCCCAAAAATCACTTAAAGTTGTTTTACCACAATCCCAATCCAAAGACGGATTATGAGGATTTTTCACTTTAGGGCCAGTATTGTTACAACCCGCCTCAACACTCTCTACCCACAATTCATAGGCACTTTTCCCATTAGCACCATCTTTACCGTTAGCGCCGTCTTTTCCAGCAGCCCCGTCCTTACCGTTAATACCATCTTTTCCGTTGGCACCATCCTTTCCGTTAATGCCATCCTTACCATTGGCACCATCCTTACCATATGCATGAATACCGGTATCTTTCCCATTAATATACCAGTTCCCATTGGTACCGATTATTACCTCTGGCGATCTTCCATCTTTACCTATCGCAGCCTTTCCGGTATCTTTTCCATTGATTACCCAATTTCCATTTTCTCCAATTGTAACAGTAGGTGTTGTTCCTGCAACTCCTTCTTCACCTCTGGAAGGTTTTCCTGTATCTACTCCATCAATCAACCAATTACCATTATCCCCGATCGTAACTACCGGTGGAACAGCATCTTCTCCATTCTGTCCATCCCTACCCTGAGCACGTATTCCGGTATCCTTATTGCCAATCCACCAATTCATATTATTACCAATATGAGGTGTTTGCCCATTCTCGCCACTCGCTCCTGTCAGATAATACCAAAAATCTCTAAGATTATTCTGGGATACAGGCCACATACTTCCCGGGCGGTGAGGATTATCCAGAGCACCAGTAGCTACTTCTTCCTTCCACAGTTCAAAAGCACTTTTTCCATCCAGACCGTCCTTACCTTTTAAATACTTAAAAAAATCAGTTATTTCAGTCTCTTTCTTAGGCCAAGAAATCACTCCATTCTCTACATTCTCTTTCCAAAATTCATAAGCTGACATTCCTCTATCACCTTTCGGTCCTTTGGGCATCGTAATATCCACTTCTGTACAAGACTGCCCTAAAATAATGGTTAAGATGTAAACCATTAAATGTAATAATTTAGCATTGTTCATTTTGTTATATCAATAAATTACACAAAAAAATTATACAAACAACAGTCTAGAACACATCTATAAGTCCAAAAAAAATCATATTCAGAACTGCGTTTGACAAGTACGTACTCTTCGATGCAAAGGTAATGCCCCACAAACACATATATTTACATAAAGAAGAATACTATTTATATGTATCAGACAATTTCAGAACACGAGTCCCTGCAGCCGGTTACATATCAAATAGACACAGACCGCCTCGAAAAAAGTCAAATAAAAGACTCCGCAAAAGAACAGTATAAATCAGTTACCAACCTCTACTTACCACGAAACGACAAAAACTGTATATGCACGTCAGTCCCGAACGTTAATACCCAAGAAGCCAAGCCTGGCAGATAAAATCCTAAGAAATGAGGATTGCCAACTCTAGGGACATGCCCTACCTTTGCCGCAAACCCTAAAATATGATAAAAAGATTATTTTTCCTCCTACCTTTCTCTACGATAGTCTCGGCCAATGAGCCCGATACAATACAGGTTAAGCGTATCGATCTGGATGAAGTAACAATAGTAGCTTTTAAACAAAACACACCTAATCGTGAGCCACTTTCTATCTCTACCTTAGATAATCGCTTCCTGAAAGAGAATGAAATATCGGGAGCTAAAGACTTAAGTTCCTTACTTCCTAATTTCTATATGCCCGATTATGGGTCCAAGCAGAATTCTCCGGTTTATATTCGGGGGATAGGGGCCAAAAAGGATGCTCCATCAGTAGGCTTTTACGTAGATGGCATTCCTTATTTTGAAACGTCCGCTTTCGATATTGACTTGTCGGATATAAGTAGTATAGAAGTACTTCGCGGACCGCAAGGCACACTCTACGGACGTAATTCTATTGGTGGAACCATCAATGTATATACCCATTCGCCCCTCGATTATCAAGGTACGTATTTCCGGTTGGGATATGGCAGTTACAATGATATGCGATTAATAGCTTCGAACTATACAAAGGTGAACGAGCAGTTAGGTTTATCCTTTAGCGGTAATTATCATCACAATGATGGCTTTTTTACCAATTTGCATACCCATAAAAAGGCAGATAAACTTGATAACGGAGCCGGACGAATCGGGCTCACATGGAAACCCGCAGCCCATTGGACTACCCGCTTTATAACCTCCTACGAATATTCCAATCAAGGAGGATATCCATACGGATTGTATAATGCCGACAAGGGAACAACAGAAGCCGTAAACTACAACAATGAAGGATTATACCGACGAAATCTGCTAACCTCCGGAATCAACATACGGTATAACGGCCCCCATATCAGCTTCAACAGCCAAACATCCTATCAATATATACAGGACAAGATGGGAATCGATCAAGATTTCTCGCCTCGCAATATATTCTATGGTCAAAATAAGATACGGCAACATATGTATTGCCAGGAATTTACGGTTAAATCGGTCAATAAGAGCCGCTATCATTGGATAACGGGTGCGTTTGTTTTCCGACAGACCATAAACAGGAAAGTTGACCTTAGTCGTTTTACAGATACCACCCGACACCTTACTAATAGTGGAATTCCCACACAAGGGATCGCATTTTATCATCAATCTACACTCGATCTGTTGCAAGGACTGTCTTGTTCTGTAGGGTTACGTTACGATTATGAACACGCCCGATGCGATTTTTCCAAAGTACAGCAGCCATTAAATGGAAATGGGGAAACAAAATCGCTTGAACAATTCAACCGATCGCTTCACTTCGGGCAGTTTACTCCTAGGTTCAGTATGCAGTACCTTTCTTCTCACAATCAATTGTTCTATGCCTCCGTATCCAAAGGATATAAAGCCGGAGGATTCAATGTCTCTTTCCTCAACAATGACGACTACCTTTATTCCCCCGAATATAACTGGAATTACGAAATAGGTACCAAACTATCATTCCTGAACAATCGGCTATCAGCTGATTTGAGCCTGTTCTATATAGATTGGCGCAATCAGCAGATAACCAATACTATTCCAACTGTAGGTAACGTAATCCGAAATGCCGGTCGCTCTCGTAATAAAGGCATCGAAGCCAGTTTTCAGGCTCGTCCGACGAAATCATGGATGATGTATATGAATTATGGATATACAGATGCACGATTTGTTCACTATCAAAAAGAAGAACGCGGTATCCTAAAAGATTATGAAGGTAACTATCTGCCTATGGTCCCCCGCCACACTTTCTCTTTGACAACCGGATATTCATTTTATGACATCTGTTCCTGGATCGACCGCCTTACCCTCAACGCCGGCGTATCGGTAACAGGTCCCATTTATTGGTATGAAGATAACCAAGCCAAACAAAGCCCGTATGCATTGGTCAATCTAAGAATTAGCATAAACAAAGGATGCTTTACATGGGAAGCCTGGAGCAAGAATCTCACAAATACCGACTACCTGAGCTACTACTTCGTAACCAGTAAAGCCTATGCTCAAAAGGGAAAACCCATTACCTTAGGTACATCAGTCAGCATCAGTCTCTAATCAAACGATATGAATCACATGCGTATAAACAAGCCTTCACCGCTTTCCCGGAAAACACTGAACCTCAGTACATTTTTCTGCCTATACATTGCACAAGCCATCCCGATGAGTTTCTTCTCTACAGCCATACAAGTACTAATGAGGCAAGCCGATTACTCTCTTTCTTCCATCGCTTTATTACAACTCATCAAACTCCCCTGGATATTGAAGTTTCTTTGGGCACCGCTTGTCGACCGGCATTGTATCACCCTAAAAGACTATAAACGCTGTATCATTACATCCGAAATCGTATATGCATTACTGATCCTGATGGTAGGCCTGCTCGATATCCAAACAGATCTCTACCTTATCATTGGATTAGTATTTCTATCATTGATAGCCTCAGCTACACAAGATATAGCTACAGACACACTTGCAGTGCTCTCCTTTGGTAAGTCGGATAAAAGTTTGGTCAACAGCATGCAATCAATGGGTAGCTTCGGAGGCACATTGATAGGAACAGGTATATTACTCCTCGTTCTTCAGCACTATGGCTGGCATGTGGTGATACCATGCTTATGCATTTTTGTACTATTGGCAATTATTCCGTTATTGAAAAACAAACATATGAAAATAATACCCAAAGAACCTTCGAAACGGGCACAATTCACTGATTTTATCTGGTTCTTTGCCCGTCGTAACATCTGGAAACAAATAGGATTCCTATTACTATATTATGCCAGTATTATCGGAATTTTATCGGTGTTACGCTCTTATCTGGTCGATTTGGGTTATTCAATGAAAGAGATAGGCATTATGATAGGTATCGGAGGTACCGGAGCTGCCTTCGCATCATCTTTCCTAGCCGGATTACTGGTTCGTAAAATCGGGCGATATCATTCCAGAATACTATTTGCAATATTCATCCTGCTTACTACACTCTATTTTATGTGTATTTCATGGACAGTCCCTTCATTTTCAATGCTTTGTTTAGGGATCGTCCTGCTATGGAGTGCCTATGGAATGGCAACTATTGTAGTGTATACCACTTCTATGGATTGTGTACGCAAAGGATGTGAAGGAACCGACTTTACCATCCAAACAGTACTCACACACTTAAGCGGCTTACTAATAGCCTTTCTTAGCGGGGTGGTAGCCGATAGAACCGGTTACCACGGTCTCTTTATTTTCGAAGTTATATTGGCTTCCATATCACTGATCTATATATTTTATTTCTTCAGAAAAGAATCTCAACCCATTCATTCTTAACATATATGTATACTGAAATAATCAATAAATACAATGTACCGGTACCTCGATACACCAGTTATCCACCGGCCAATTATTTTGAGCCATTTACCAACGCCCGCTACCTGGAGGCTGTACAGCAGTCGAATCAGGCTTCAGAGCACGCATTATCGTTTTACCTGCATATCCCGTTTTGTCGGCACTTATGCCACTATTGCGGATGCAATTCGTATCCCATGGCACGTCCCGAGATTATTGAGTCATATGTAGAAGCTTTGCATCAAGAGATAGATCTGATTCTTCCCCTGTTAGATAAGGATCGTCCGATCGCGCAGATACATTATGGTGGCGGAAGCCCCACAGCCATTCCCGTTGCTTTAATCAAAGAATTGAATGCTCACTTATTATCATCATTCCCAGCCATCGACCGCCCTGAAATAGCCATTGAATGCCACCCAGGCTATCTCTCAGAAAAAGACTGGCTGCAACTTACCGAATGCGGCTTTAACCGTCTCAGTATTGGTGTGCAGGACTTTAATATCGAGGTACTGAAAACAGTCAATCGCCGCCCTTCTTTATTACCGATGGAAGATATATTTATCCTGCTACGCGAAAAGGGAATAAGTATCAACCTTGATTTTCTTTATGGTTTACCCAAACAAACTGTGGAGAACTTCACCCGCAACATAGAGCAGGCTATTCTTTTATCACCCGACAGACTGGTTATGTTCAGTTATGCCCACGTGCCTTGGATTAATAAGCGACAGTTGCTTCTGGAGAAATCAGGCCTACCCGACAACCATGAAAAACAGACAATGTTTGACACTGCTGCCGGACTATTGCATAAATCCGGTTATCAATCTATCGGAATGGATCATTTTGTACGCCCCAATGACGAGCTGAGCATCGCCATGCAAACTAAAAAATTACATCGTAATTTTCAAGGCTACTGCACCCGGCGTACTACCGCACAGGTATATGGTTTGGGAGTAACCGCTATCAGTCAGCTTGAATCGGCTTATGCTCAAAATACGAAAGATATTCCCCATTACATCAAGACTATCAGTAAAGGCGAACTAAGTATTACCAAAGGTTATGCCCTTTCTCCAACCGAACAGCTCACCAGAGAGGTTATCGAAACCCTAATGTGCAATGGCTGTATCGATTGGAGAGATCTTTCAAAGCGCCTGCATGTATCGGTATCCACTTTAAAGGCTGCCACTGCCTACGATGAAAAAAAACTATCTGGCTTTGCCGATGACGGACTGATTTATTATACAGACGACTATCTTGAGATGACAACCGCAGGTTCGGCATTTGTACGCAACGTAGCGGCTTCACTTGACAAACTGATGCTCCACTCTCCACACTCATATTCAAAACCTTTATAACAATGAACCAGACAGTAACAGAAAATCATCGTTTGCGAGATACCATCATCATCGGTGCAGGTCTAACAGGTCTGACTACCGCCTATTGCCTTACCCGTAAGGGATGTGATATCGAGGTAATTGAACAGAGCCCCTGCGTAGGCGGCCAGATACGTACCTACCACGAAAATGGTTTTACGTTTGAAAGTGGGCCCAATACCGGTGTAATCTCCCACCCTGAAGTAGCCGA
>ENA-OOXY01002096-OOXY01002096.1-human-gut-metagenome-genome-assembly--contig:-NODE-2096-length-11420-cov-1.744215_pt1 | contig 11420 bp, 8 predicted proteins | sample MGYA00241593_ERZ501355 | MGnify/ENA primary metagenome ERZ501355 (study PRJEB25962, sample SAMEA2042739) | human gut metagenome | biome: human gut; feature: human-associated habitat; material: faeces... | reverse complement strand
CCACAGTCTGATAGTATTTTAAGTTACCATTTTGAAAGGATGAGACGGGGCACGCCCCGTCTCTACAACAACAACAATATATATAAAATGAAGATATTATTATTTGATAATTACGATTCCTTCACCTACAATTTGCTACATATATTGAAGGAACTGGGTGCGGATGTAGAGGTACACCGCAACGACAAGATCTCCTTGGAAGAGATAGAGCGTTTCGATAAGATCTTACTATCCCCGGGACCGGGCATCCCCGAGGAAGCCGGCATCCTCCTCCCCTTGATCCGCCGGTACGCCCCGACAAAGAGCATCCTAGGTGTCTGCCTAGGCGAGCAGGCCATCGGCGAGGCATTCGGCGCCACATTGATAAACCTTACCGACGTGCATCACGGCGTTTGCTCCGATATACGGATTGTCGCTAAAGATCCTATCTTCGAGGGACTGGAACCGGGTATACGTGTTGGGCGTTATCATTCTTGGGCGGTCTCCAAGGAAAACTTCCCGGATTGTCTGGAAATCACGGCGGTCGATACGGAAGAAGGACAGATCATGGGCTTGCGCCATCGTGAGTACGATGTACGAGGTATCCAATTCCATCCGGAATCCGTGTTGACACCCAAAGGGAAGACAATTATAGAGAACTGGCTGAAACGCTAATTACCTCCTAAGGCACTTATAGTTTCTTCCTAACGAAACATCAGTTTCTCTATGGTGAAACTAATGTTTCTCAAGCAAGAAACAAGAGTTTTCCCCTAGAGAAACAAAAGTTTTTCGATAAAGAAATATCGCAAAACTGCAATATTTTATCATTCAGCACATTACAGACATGAAGCAAATATTATACAGATTATTCGAGCACCAATATCTAGGTCGGGAAGAAGCCCGGAATATCCTCCAGAATATAGCGGAGGGACGCTACAACGATTCCCAGATCGCCAGTCTGATCACCGTATTTCTGATGCGCAGTATCTCCGTAGAGGAATTGACCGGATTCCGGGAAGCTTTGCTGGAAATGCGTGTACCGGTAGATTTAAGCGAATACAAGCCGATCGATATCGTAGGTACCGGAGGCGACGGGAAAAACACGTTCAACATCAGTACCTGTTCCTGCTTCGTAGTGGCCGGTGCCGGTTACCATGTCGTAAAGCACGGTAACTACGGGGCTACCTCGGTGAGCGGCGCCAGCAACGTGATGGAGCAACACGGCGTAAAATTCACGAACGATATCGATAAGCTACGTACCTCCATGGATACCTGCCATATCGCCTACCTCCACGCCCCCTTGTTCAACCCGGCGCTGAAAGCCTCGGCGTACGCAGTTTCTTCAATATGCTCGGCCCGCTGGTCAACCCGATCATGCCTACTTACCAATTGTTAGGCGTATATAACCTCCCGCTACTCCGCCTATATAATTATACGTATCAAGAGAGCGGTACCCGTTTCGCCGTGGTACATAGCTTGGACGGTTACGACGAGATCTCCCTCACGGCCGATTTCAAGGTAGCCATGCCGGAGAAAGAGAAGCTTTATACCCCGGAGATGCTCGGATTCAAACGTTGCACGGAAGCGGACCTCGATGGCGGCGAGACCCCGGAGGAAGCGGCCCGTATCTTCGACGCCGTATTAGGGAACAAGGCTACAGAGGCCCAAAAGAGCTGCGTGATCGCCAACTCCGCCTTCGCCATCCAAGTGATCTGTCCTGAGAAGAAGATCGAGACATGTATCGCCGAGGCACGTGAATCACTGGAAAGCGGAAAAGCATTGGCTACATTCCGTAAATTTATATCTTTGAACCAAAGATAAAGAAACATATCCTATGAAAAAGGACATCTTACAAGATATTATCGCCAATAAGCGCATCGAGGTAGCCCGGCAAAAACAGGCCGTAAGCTTACAGACCTTATTGGCTCTAGGTAGCGACCGTATGGAGCGTGACACACGTTCCATGCGTGCGGCGCTGGAATCATCCCCCTCCGGTATTATCTCCGAGTTCAAGCGTAAAAGCCCCTCCAAGGGCTGGCTGCATCCGGGTGCGAATATCGCCGACGTGGTGCCCGCTTACGAGGCCGGAGGAGCCTCCGCCTGCTCGATCCTTACGGACGGGGATTTCTTCGGAGGTTCCTTGGGCGACTTGCAAAAGGCCCGCAAGCTGGTGGATCTCCCGTTACTTCGCAAGGACTTCATCATCGATACCTACCAACTCTTCCAAGCCCGGGTGATGGGTGCCGACGCTGTCTTGTTGATCGCCGCCGCCCTTACGGAAGAAGAATGCCGGATACTCGCCGAGACCGCCCATAGCCTGCAATTGGAAGTCTTGCTGGAAGTCCATAGCGAGGACGAGCTCAAATACCTGAACGCGGATATCGATATGCTCGGCGTGAACAACCGCAATCTCGGCACCTTCCATACGGACGTAAACAACTCATTCAAGTTGGTCGATAAGATGCGAGGCTTCTCCCCTCTTTTAGTGTCCGAGAGCGGAATCTCCGAGACCGATACCGTACGCCAATTGCGTGAGGCCGGTTTCCGTGGATTCCTGATCGGAGAGACCTTCATGAAAACCGAGAGGCCGGGCGATACCCTAGCCGATTTTATAGGAGGACTGGCATGATCATCAAAGTTTGCGGAATGCGGGAACCTCAGAATATCCGGGAAGTAGCCGCCCTAGCCATCAACTGGATCGGCTTTATCTTCTACGAACGTTCCAAGCGCTTTGTCGAGCGATGCCCGACGGAGCAACAGGTAACGGACAGTGAACAATTGTCCCCTAAGAAAGTGGGCGTTTTCGTCAACGCTACCATCGAGTCCATGATGGAGAAAGCCTCCGCCTACAAGCTAGACTATCTCCAACTTCACGGTAACGAATCGCCGGAAGATTGCCACACCTTGCAAAAAAGGGGCTATTCCTTGATCAAGGCTTTCCCCATCGCTACGAAAGAGGACTTCGAAAAAACAAGGGAATATGAGGGCCGGGTGGATTATTTCCTTTTCGATACGAGATGCGAGGGCTATGGAGGCTCGGGCAAACGTTTCGATTGGTCCATCCTAACCGAATATGAAGGAGAGACTCCCTTCTTGCTCAGCGGAGGCATCCGTCCGGAAAACGCGGAGGCGATCCGGAACTTCCGGCATCCCCGTTTCGCAGGTATCGACCTCAACAGTGGCTTCGAGATTGAGCCGGGATTGAAAGACATCGACAAACTAAAGAATTTCATCCAACAAATTTTACATCCAGCTGTAGAGACGGGGCGTGCCCCGTCTCCCACCGTCTGATAGTATTTTTAAAATAGAATTCAAAATGAATCGCATCACAAACTTATTCCAGACCCAGAAAGACGGAATACTCTCCGTCTATTTCACCGCCGGTTATCCGAACTTAACGATACGGCAAGCATCTTAAAAGCCTTACAGGCTAAAGGTATCCACATGGTAGAAGTAGGAATCCCCTTCTCCGACCCGATGGCAGACGGCCCTGTCATCCAAGAGGCCGCCACGCAAGCGTTGCGTAACGGGATGTCACTGCACCTCCTATTCGAGCAATTGAAAGAGATCCGGAGCGAAGTACAGATCCCGATCATCCTAATGGGCTACCTGAACCCCATCATGCAATACGGTTTCGAGAAATTCTGCGAGAGTTGCATAGAGGCCGGCGTAGACGGAATGATCATCCCCGACCTGCCTTATGCCGATTATATCTCCGACTACAAGGAGATCGCCGATCGCCATGACCTAAAAATGATCATGCTGATCACCCCAGAGACCTCCGAGGAACGAATCCGGCAGATCGATGCCCATACCAGCGGATTTATCTATATGGTATCCAGCGCCGCCACGACCGGAGCCCAACAAGACTTCAACGAACAAAAGCAGGCCTATTTCCGTCGTATCAACGCCATGAACCTACAGAATCCCCGCTTGGTAGGTTTCGGCATCAGCAATAAAGCCACTTTCGAGGCGGCGACAGCCCATTCTTCCGGTGCCATCATCGGTAGCAAGTTCGTCCAGTTACTAAAGAGCGAAGCTACTCCCGCCGAGGCGGTCGATAAGTTACTGGAAGCCCTAAAACAATAGGAACCCTATTCATGTTTACATATAAAAACAGTAAATAGTCCTATGAATAACTTCACTTTTCACAACCCAACCCGTTTATTATTCGGTAAGGGCATGATTGAGAAACTGAGTACGGCCATCCCGATGGTGCATCGCATCATGATCACCTTCGGAGGAGGTAGCGTAAAGCAAAACGGTGTGTACGACCAAGTGATCAAGGCGCTAAAGGATCGTGACTATATCGAGTTCTGGGGCATCGAGCCTAACCCCACCATCGAGACCTTGCGAGAAGCTATCCAGATAGCGAAAGGCAAGCAGGTGGATTTTCTATTGGCGGTAGGCGGTGGCTCCGTCATAGACGGGACGAAGCTAATCTCCGCCGGCATCCTGTACGACGGTGATCCTTGGGAATTGGTACAGAAAGGGTATTACTATCATACCGTGCCCATGGGTACCGTACTGACCCTGCCCGCCACAGGTTCCGAGATGAATAGCGGGGCCGTGATCTCCCGGAAAGAGACGCAAGAGAAATTCCCGTTCTACAGCAATTTCCCCGTATTCTCGATCTTGGATCCGGAGACGACCTTCAGTCTACCCCCGTATCAAGTGGCTTGCGGTATCGCCGATACCTTCGTCCACGTGATGGAGCAATATATGACTACGACCGACCAATCCCGCTTGATGGATCATTGGGCGGAAAGCATCTTAAGCACCTTGGTTGAGATCGCCCCGAAGATTAAGGAAGATCCGAGGAATTACGACCTGATGGCAGATTTCATGCTATCCGCCACGATGGGCTTGAACGGCTTTATCGCTATGGGCGTAACGCAGGACTGGGCTACCCATATGATCGGACACGAGCTAACCGCCCTTCACGGATTGACGCATGGAGCGACCTTAGCGATCGTCTTCCCCGGAACCTTACGCACCCTACGCAAGCAGAAAGAGGGCAAGATCCTGCAATACGGCGAACGGGTATGGGGTATCCATAGTGGAACGACAGAGGAACGGGTAAGCCAAGCCATCGAGAAGACCGAGCAATTTTTCCAAAGCCTCGGTTTATCTACCCGCCTCAGCCAAGAGAAGATCGGCGATACGACAATCACCGAGATCGAGAATCGCTTCAATGAACGAAACGCCGCCTTCGGGGAGGCGAAGAATGTAACGGGTAGCGTGGCACGGGAAATATTGGAGAGCTGTAAATAACGTACAACTTGTAGAGACGGGGCGTGCCCCGTCTCATCCCCTCAAAAGGGTATAGATTTTATCTTAACAGGACTACTACTTGGATCGGGCCATGCGCCCCGAATACCAAGGCTTGTTCAATGTCAGCAGTCTTTGAGGGACCGGACATGAAGACTCCGTAATCATAATCCATAGTGGCAGTACGGCGGTAAGCCTCATTCATCGTATGAACCAATTGAGTCTTGTCCAACAAGATCACCAAAGCGTTCGAGATAAAGTACAGACCTTTATAACGTACCTGACGGGGTAACCAGACAGCGGCATTCTCCGCCACGCCGAAACTACCCTCCACCACAGATACGTCCGTTCCGTTCAACTCCCGGGGATCGGTCAGCCCATCCGGGTTAAAGGTAGCGCAAGTAATCTCCTTCAAATTCGAGGCGATACGTTTCGCCTCCGGAAACTCACGGCGGATCACCTCATTCACATCCTCGCCGGGCTTTAACTCGATGGCCTTGCCACCCGCCCCGGCTAACACCTCCGAGAACGTAGCCAACTTATCCGCATAGGTAATCGCCTCCAACGTAAGCTCAGGCATCTCGTGGCGTGCACCCGTATGACGACGGATACTCGCCAATATAGAATCTTTACTACTCATTATCTCACCTTATTATTCTTCCACATATCATTAAACGACTCCTTGGCGAAAGTCGGAAGCTCACGTCCCTTGCCCCAAGCGTTCAAGCCATTGTAGACCATGAAACGGGGCAAATGATTCACTACCGGAGCAAACTTCAACGCCGTATTGAACAATCCCGGACGTTCCATCAAGAACTTCATGCCGAAAGACATCACTTTCTTCTCCTTGCTCGCCTTACCGATCTTATCCAAATCTTGCCGCCAACGGTAAATCTGCTCGCCCAAATCGATCTTTACCGGACAAACGTTCGAGCAAGAAAGACATAAGGAGCAAGCCGATACGTTATCCGAATATTCCTCCGGATTCCTCAGCATACCCAAGTTGATCCCGATCGGTCCCGGAATGAAATACGTATACGAATAGCCACCACTCCTGCGATATACTGGACAGGTATTCATGCACTCGCCACAACGGATGCAATTCAACGTACGAATATGATCCGGTTTCGCCAAGATATCACTACGCCCGTTATCCACGATAATGATATGGAACTCTTGTCCCTCGGGCGGACGGCGATAATGGGAAGTATAAGACGTGATGGGTTGCCCCGTACCCGAACGAGCCAGCAAACGAGTGAATACGCCCAATGCCTCCAGATTCGGTACGATCTTCTCCATCCCCATCGTAGCGATATGCACCTTCGGGAAGGAGGTTCCCATATCGGCGTTTCCCTCATTGGTACAAACCACGATCTCGCCCGTAGAGGCGACGGCGAAGTTAGCACCCGTCATCGCCACGTCGGCATGCAGGAATTTCTCACGCAGATTCTTACGGGCGGCATGCGTCAGGTAGGTAGGGTCGATATTCCCTTTCTCCGTTCCCATCTCACGCTCCATCATCTCGCTGATCTGCTCCCGTTTGATATGGATCGCCGGCATCACGATATGGCTCGGGGCCAAATGCATCAATTGCAAGATACGCTCACCCAAATCGCTCTCCACCACATCGATTCCTTTCGACATCAAGAACTCGTTCATATGGCATTCCTCCGTCAGCATCGATTTGCTCTTGATCAGGTTCCGGGCATCATGCTGGCGCAAGATCCGCAAGACGATCTCGTTATGCTCCTCGGCATCTTTCGCCCAATGCACGATAGCCCCGTTGGCGATCGCGTTTTTCTCGAACTCCTCCAGAAGCGTGTCCAGATGGCTGTTGGAGTAAAGCTTGATCTCCGAGGCCAACTCCCTCAACCGCTCCCACTCTGGAAGCGAATGGCTCATCTTATCCCGTTTGGTACGTACCATCCAAAGCGTATGGTCGTGCCAAGCCTCATTCTCCTTATTCTCTAGGAAACGGGCCGCTGCTATAGCATGTTTCGTACTCATAATCCGGACGCTAATATTTGAACGATGTGAATAGTCTTGATCGGAAGTTTCTCCCGCTTGATAACCCCTTCCATATGCATCAGGCAAGAGCTATCCGCACCGGTGATATACTCGGCGCCGGTACTCATATGATCCTTTACCTTGTCTTGTCCCATGCAAGTAGAGACCTCAGGCTCCTCGATGGCGAACATACCGCCGAAACCGCAACATTCGTCCACCCGCCTCGGCTCGAACACCTCGATACCTTTCACCAAGGAAAGAAGATCACGTAACTTGGAATAGTACGGGATATTACGCTCGCTGGGCGACGAGAGATGCAACTCACGCACCCCGTGGCAACTATTATGGATACTCACCTTATGCGGGAAAACGGCCGGCAGGGATCCCGGTCTCACCACGTCGTGCAAGAACTCGCAGATATCATAAATCTTCTTACTGTTCATACAAACGTGATCCCGCTTTCCCAATATATGGGGATGGTTCTCTTTTACGAAGGCTACGCAACTGGCCGAGGGGCCTACCACGTAGTCATAGTTCTTAAACTGTTCCTCCATCCGGAGGGCCAAGCGAGCCGCCTCATCCTCGAAGCCGGCGTTCGCCATGGGTTGTCCGCAGCAGGTCTGGTCCATCGGATAATCGACATCCACACCCACATGCCTCAACAATTTATACGAGGCGATACCCACTTCGGGGTACACCGCGTTAATGTAACATGGGATAAATAATCCTACCTTCATACTAATTTTATCTTATATATCATATACGACACCGTATATAATTAACACCTACAAGCCCCTCATAGCTGCATATTGGCCCTTACCCTGCTTAATGTCTCGGGAGTCATCAGCAAATAAGAGGCGATATGGGACAAGGGGGCACGCTGCACGATCTCAGGGTGTTCTTTCAATAAGCGGGCATAACGTTCATTAGCGGTCTCGAAACGAAGGAAATCCGCTTTCCGTTGAGACAGGATCAGCGAATTCTCCAACAGGCGGCGATACATGACCTCGATCTCGTAATCCTCGGCGCACAATGCCAATAAAGGATCATGAGGAATACCATACAGTACCGTATTCTCCAAGGCCTCCACCAACAGATTAGCGGGACGTTGGCGCAAGAAGCTCTCGATGCAAATGAAGATGTTGTCCTCGCTGGCGAAATGCTCGGTCAGCTCTTTCTTATTCTTGAAGTAAAACTGGCGAACCATTCCCTTATAGACATAACCGAGTTGCGTACAAACCTCTCCTTCGCTCAAAAACAGGGCGCCTTTTTTCAATTCTGTCCGGATTAAGATAGAGGCCAGTTTCTGGGCGGCTTCCTCACTGAGTAGAATCGATTGCGCCGCGATCCTGCGAGCTATAAATATCGCTGTATCCATATTCATGGTTGTTTTTGTTTGTTTCCGCAAACTTACGAAATAAATACCACTTGATTTACATCAAGCCCCCATTTATTTATATTCCTGCCAACTCTTGATGCAGATATCATCTACGCTCAAGGTACAGAAGGCTTGAATGAAAGCGCTCGCCAGACGGGCATTCGTAATCAACGGGATATTCAGGTCGATGGCGGCACGGCGGATCTTATAGCCGTTGTCAAGCTCGCCGGCGGAAAGGTCACGAGGGATATTCACGACCATATCGATCTGCTTCTCATGAAGCATCTTAAGCGCCTGCGGTTCTCCCTTCTCGCTCGGCCAGTACACCTTCGTACTCGGAATGCCATTCTCCGCCAAGAAACGGTGCGTACCTCCCGTAGCGAATAGGTTGTAGCCTTTCGTCGCCAACATCTTAGCGGCATCCAGCATGGCTACCTTCTGCTTCGGCGTACCGGTGGACAGGAGGATATTCTTCTCCGGAACCCGTTGCCCGACAGCGAGCATACTCGTCAACACCGCCTCGGATACATCGTCGCCCAGACAACCCACCTCGCCCGTGGAAGCCATATCGACCCCTAATACCGGATCGGCTTTCTGCAAGCGATTGAACGAGAATTGAGAGGCCTTGATACCCACGTAATCCAAATCGAACTCATTCTTATTCGGTTTCTCTACCGGCAAGCCCAGCATGACACGGGTAGCCAACTCGATGAAGTTTATCTTCAGCACCTTGCTCACGAACGGGAAGGAACGGCTGGCACGAAGGTTGCACTCGATCACCTTGATCTCATTGCCCTTCGCCAGATATTGGATATTGAACGGGCCGGAGATATTCAGCTCCTTAGCGATCTGCTTACTGATACGCTTGATACGACGAACCGTCTCCACATATAATTTCTGGGCCGGGAACTGAATCGTAGCGTCGCCGGAATGAACCCCGGCAAACTCGATATGCTCGCTAATGGCATACATCACGATCTCGCCATGATCGGCCACGGCATCCATCTCCACCTCTTTCGCATGCTCGATGAACTGGCTTACCACCACCGGATGCTTTTGGCTGACGTTGGCGGCCAATTTCAAGAAACGCTCCAACTCCTCTTGATTCGAGCAGACATTCATGGCGGCGCCACTCAACACGTAACTCGGGCGAACCAATACGGGGAAGCCTACCTCCGCCACGAAACCATTGATATCCTCCATGGAAGAAAGCTCTTTCCAGCGGGGCTGATCCACGCCGATACGATCCAACATGGCGGAGAACTTCTCACGGTCCTCGGCATTATCAATGCTCTTGGCGGATGTCCCCAAGATATTCACATGCTGCTCGTCCAGACGCATCGCCAAGTTATTCGGGATCTGGCCGCCGGTGGAGACGATCACGCCGTGGGGGTTCTCCAGCTCAAGGATATCCATCACACGCTCGAAGGTAAGCTCGTCGAAATAAAGGCGGTCGCACATATCATAGTCGGTAGATACCGTCTCGGGATTGTAGTTGATCATCACGGAACGGTAGCCCTCCTTACGGATCGTATTCAAGGCCTGCACGCCACACCAGTCGAACTCCACCGAACTACCGATGCGGTAAGCGCCGGAACCCAGCACGACAATCGAGCGATGATCGCCCAAATACGTCACGTCGTTTTCCGTACCGCTATACGTCAGGTACAGGTAATTCGTCTGCGCCGGATACTCGGCGGCCAAGGGATCGATCTGTTTCACCACCGGAAGAATGCCATGCTCCTTACGGAACTGACGAACCAACATCATACCCTTCTCCACATCCCCGTCGAGACCGATCGCCCGTGCGATCTGGAAATCAGAGAAACCTTGTATCTTCGCCCGGCGGATCAACTCCGGATTGATGCGCCAACGTTGGATCCCCTTCATATCGAAAGCGTGAAGCTCCTTGGAGGTCTGCATGATTCCATATAGTTTCTGTAGGAACCATCGGTCTATCTTGGTAAGCTCATGAATCTGGTCTACCGTATAGCCAGCACGGAATGCCTTCGAGATAACGAAGATACGGCGGTCGGTAGGCTCATGCAAAGCCTTATCGATATCCTCGATCACCAACTCCTTATTCTCCACGAAACCGTGCATACCCTGCCCGATCATACGCAAGCCCTTCTGGATAGCCTCTTCGAAAGTACGTCCGATCGCCATCACCTCGCCAACCGACTTCATGCTGGAACCCAACTCACGAGCCACGCCGTGGAACTTACCCAAGTCCCAGCGAGGGATCTTACATACCACGTAATCAAGAGCCGGCTCAAAGAAAGCGCTAGTCGTTTTCGTCACGGAGTTTTTCAAGTCGAACAAACCGTAACCCAAGCCTAATTTAGCGGCCACGAAAGCCAACGGATAACCGGTCGCCTTAGAAGCCAAGGCCGAAGAACGGCTCAAGCGGGCGTTCACCTCGATCACCCGGTAATCCTCACTCTCCGGATCGTAAGCGTATTGCACGTTACACTCGCCCACGATACCGATATGGCGGATGATACGGATCGCCAACTCACGTAATTTATGATAATCCGTATTGCTCAAGGTCTGCGAGGGGGCGATCACGATAGACTCTCCCGTATGGATTCCCAGCGGGTCGAAGTTCTCCATGTTACATACCGTGATACAGTTATCGAAGCGGTCGCGCACCACCTCGTACTCTACCTCTTTCCAGCCCTTCAAGCTTTTCTCCACCAATACTTGCGGAGAGAAAGAGAAAGCCTTCTCTACCAACACGTCCAATTCTTCCTCATTGTCGCAGAAACCGGAACCCAAGCCCCCC
>ENA-OOXY01002093-OOXY01002093.1-human-gut-metagenome-genome-assembly--contig:-NODE-2093-length-11426-cov-6.613578_pt1 | contig 11426 bp, 8 predicted proteins | sample MGYA00241593_ERZ501355 | MGnify/ENA primary metagenome ERZ501355 (study PRJEB25962, sample SAMEA2042739) | human gut metagenome | biome: human gut; feature: human-associated habitat; material: faeces... | reverse complement strand
GATTTGTCAATTTCATTAAATATGAATTTTATCTTTCTCCAGTGGATACAGATATATAATCGGATTCTGTGCCGACTGATTCAATTTCAATCCGGCTATCGACTTTCCAATGTAGAACGATTCATTCTAATCCAACGGAAATCCCTGCTCATATCTTTCATCCACAAAAAAAATAATCTATTTTCAGTTTTTGGTGCAAGAACAATATCCTGTCCTGAAAGTTTTACTACCATATAAAATTACACTACTCTCAAACCTCAAATTTAAGATAATGACACTACTCATCAGTGCATTTTATATTAGGCAGTAATTATATTATAGCATATAAATATAAAAAGTCAACAAAATTCAGATAACGCACATATCCTTTGATAGTGTAGAATTGGTTTACAAGAATGGTGACTCTGGTCAACAGTATCTTTCTATCGTCTATGTGAATGGTATCAGAAAGCAGTGGCTCTTTTATCCTGATTACATCATTAAGACTACTGACGGAAATGTTTGGATTATCGAAACTAAAGGTGGTATGCAGGCTGGTCACACCAAAAATATTGACCGTCAGGTCGAAAATAAGTTTAATGCATTTAAGGAATACGCCAAGAAGTACAACCTTCATTGGGGCTTTGTGCGTGACATTGATGAGGAATTGTACATAAATAATACAATCTACACTGAAGATATGTCAGGAGATAATTGGATTCCACTGGATGATGTGCTGAAATAAATTCTCAGCCTTGAATAATTGAATTAAATTAAAAATGAGCTACTGCACATAATGCAATAGCTCATTTTCGTATATTCCAAATCAACCTAATTGTTCTACAAATCTTGCAAATGCTTCTTTTCCTTGTTTATCTCTCTTAAATACTCCGGCATCTTCAAGTACCTGCTCAAAAACTCTGCCGACTTCATAACGAATAATCTCCATTGCATTATCAGCGTTAAAATCAGAATATTTTTTTAGAATTTCACTTGCCCAAATTGCATGAGATGCAATTTTATCATCTGTAGCAATCTCTTTGCCGGACAGCATTGCATCTTTTAAAAGTGTCAGTTCATCTGCTAAACGCGCCGGAAAAACAGCAAGTCCCATAACTTCAATCAATCCGATGTTTTCTTTTTTGATATGATGTAAGGTAGGATTCGGATGGAACACACCTAACGGTCTTTCTTTCGTTGTAATATTGTTTCTCAATACCAAGTCGCATTCAAATCCAGAAGAAGTTGCTCTTGCAATTGGCGTAATTGTATTATGCAGAATTCCGTCTGTTTCTGCAAAAATTCCAACCACTTCATCCGTATATGTTCTCCATTTTGATAAAATATCAGCACATGCAGCTGCCAAAGCCGTCCTGTTTTTTGAAGAAAGACGTATCACAGACATCGGCCATTTTATAATGCCTGCACTAACATTCATATAATTTTTCAAAAGAAATGTTCTTTCAATCGGTGCTTTTGCCATTGCAAAATTATAATTGCCGCCTTGAAAGTGTTCATGCGTTAGAATTGAACCGCCTACAATAGGAAGGTCTGCATTTGAACCGATAAAATAGTGTGGAAATTGCTCAACAAAATCAAACAGTTTATTGAATACCTGTGCATTGATTGTCATAGGAATATGCTGTTGATTAAAGACGATGCAGTGTTCATTATAATATCCATAAGGAGAATACTGCATGAACCAATCTTGGCTGTTGATATTCAACTTTACCGGACGAAGATTTTGTCTTGCAGGGTGTGTCTGATGACCTGCGAATCCCATATTTTCAACACAAAGCTGACATTGAGGATAGGCTGATTTTTTTTGCAATTTAGCAGCAGCAATATCACGAGGATCTTTCTCTGGCTTAGAACGGTTTATAGTAATGTCAAGTGTTCCATATTCTGATTCATATGTCCACTTTAAATCTTTCGCAATTCTTTCAGCACGAACATAGTTCAGGCTTTTACTAAAAGCATAGTACCATTCTGTAGCTGCTGATGGCGAAGCAGAATATTTTCTTTGAAATGCGGCATTAACTTCTCTCGGCATAGGTGTGAAAACACCCATAACTCTTGTATCGAATAGATCACGTTGTACAGCAGTGTCTTCAATGATTCCTGCCTTTACTGCATAGTCGATCAGGGGTTCAAGAAGTTCTTCAATATTTCCTGTGAGTGGTTCTTTATCATTCCAGTCAGTCAGTTTTAGTATATCCATGAGCTGATTTCTGACAACGAAAATATCGTCATTTGTAATCAAATCAGCTTCTATTGCATGACGGATTAGTCCGTTTATTGCCCTGTATATCATGATAACACCTCTTTTCAAAAACCATCTGGATGATTCTTATGCCAATTCCATGCGTCAGATATAATTTCTTCAAGGCTATCGTGTACAGGATTCCAGCCAAGAATTTTTCTTGCCTTTTCACTGGAAGCCACCAGTCGTGCAGGATCTCCGGCACGCTTTGGCGTTTCAATTGCCGGAATCGGGTGCCCTGTCACTTTTCTTGCTTTATCAATTACTTCTTTTACTGAATAGCCGACACCATTCCCAAGATTGAAAATATTGCTTTTGTTTCCGTTTTTTAAGTACTTTACAGCGAGAATATGTGCCTGAGCCAAATCGGTAACATGGATGTAGTCTCTGATACAAGTTCCATCAGGAGTATCATAATCTGTTCCATAGATGGAGATACTTTCTCTCTTTCCATTTGGGACTTGAAGAATCAAAGGAATCAAATGACTTTCCGGATTATGAGCCTCGCCGATTTTACCTGATTTGTCTGCTCCGCAAGCATTGAAATAGCGGAGAGAAACGTATCTTAGGCCATGAGCTTTTGAAGTCCAATAGAACATCTTCTCCATAGCAAGTTTGGTTTCACCATATGGATTGGTTGGCTGTGTTCTGTCTGTTTCAAGAATCGGAATATTTTCCGGTTCACCATAAGTGGCAGCGGTTGAGGAAAATACAATTTTATCAATATGGTGTTCAACCATGGAATCCAAAAGAATTTTTGTTCCGCAGAGATTATTATCGTAATACTTGAGTGGATTGACAACGCTTTCTCCAACAAGAGAATATGCTGCAAAGTGAATCACTGCATCTATCTGTTCGTTTTCAAAAATATTATCAAGAAACGCCTTGTCATGCAAATCACCCAGATAAAATTTCGCATCTTTCGGAACAGCTTCTATGTGTCCGGTTGCAAGATTGTCTGCAATAATAACGCTTTCTCCGGTGCGAATCAACTCTAAAGCTGTGTGAGAACCGATATATCCTGCACCGCCTAAAACAAGTATACTCATTATTTTTCCCTCCTATTATTTGATTTCAATACCGCCAAACGGTCTGATTGTCATAATGTAGCACGAATTTTGTCCAAATATTCTGTCCATTTCCAATCTATATGCATTGACAAGATCATTTGGTACAAATGCCTGAACAGTCCCTGCGAAACCACCTCCGTGAACTCTAACAGCACCATTGCCTTTTAATATTCGTTTTCCCGCCATAATTGCAAGTGGAATACCTTGTTCCGTTGGCTTTCTGCATGAGTATAAATTTTGCAGATAGTTCATGGAGGAATCTCCCGATTCGTTTACAAGCGTGAGAAAATCCTCAAATCTGTTGTTTTTGAGAGCTTCCGTTTCTGCCTTTGCACGATAATTGTCGCCAAAAAAGTGAATTGCACGCAAGGCAGCTCTGTCAGAAATCTTCTTTTTAATATCAGGGAGATTATCCCAAAATTGATTTTCATCAACTTCACGAAGAACCTTTTTGCCGAAATATTCTGCAACTTCGTCCATTTCTGTACGAACGGCTACATAATCATCTGTCAAATCAGAATGATCTCCTTTGGTGTCTGTGATGATCAATGCATAGCCGGTTTTTGAAAGGTCAAAATCAATTTTTTGGATACTTGGATTTTGAATGTTTTGAAAATCAAGAAAAACAAATCCACCAACGGAGCAAACCATCTGATCCATCAATCCGCTTTTCTTGCCAAAATAAAAGTTTTCTGCATATTGCCCGATTTTTGCGATTTCTACTGCACCGATCTGATTGTTATTGTAATAGCTGTCAATTGCCGTTGCGATCAATGTTTCAAATGCAGCAGAAGAAGAAATACCGCTTCCAGCAAGTACATTTGAAGTTGTATACATATCAAATCCGGAAATTTCTACACCTAAATCCTTAAAGCGAGCTGCAATCCCTCTGACAATTTCAGAAGAACCTTTTTCACCGATATGAACATCCAAATTGTCCAGTGAAACTGCAAATTCATCGTATCCCTCTGATTTAATTCTGATGATGTTTTCGTCATGAAATGCTGCAACACCGATAACATCTAAGTCAACTGCTCCTGCAATGACACAGCCATGTTGATGATCGGTATGATTACCGCCGATTTCTGTTCTACCTGGAGCAGAATAAACGTGTATATCATTTCTATTCGGATACAGTGCTGTGAATTTCTCCACAGCACTCATATATCGTGATTTCTGACTTTCTATATCCTGTGGCTTATAAATATTTGCGAAGATATTATCAAATCCACCACAAGTAACATTGTCTTGAAAATCCTGTATTTTCATTGTTTTCCTTTCTTCTTACGATCTTAAGGGCATAATTACAAATTCCAATTTCATCGGCTGATCTGCATGGATTCTGTACTCCTCATGCACCGGTGCACCCCAGGAATCATCGCCGCCGACACCCATTTGCTTTGCAGCGATTCTGACCCATGTGTAGCGAACACTTGGAAGTTCATCCAGATGCATTGCATTTTCGAGTTCATAGGCACTGTATGGCAGTACGCTCATTTCAAACGGAGCAGATGCCTTTTGGAACGTCAGACCATGCTGCATATCATCATGGACAGAGAGCGTTCTTACACCGGTACGGTTGCCGCATTCCTGCGGATTGAGATACCCGGAAAGATTTTCTTTTGCTGTAGATTTCCACGATCCCAGTCTTGCTCCTTTGCATCGGTCGCTGTAATTTTCATCAGGGCCGAGTCCGTAATACTGGAAATTGCAAAGCTGTTTTTTCATCTTGAAGTCCAATGCAAGAACCGGCATATCGGACATTCCGCTTACTCCTGCATAATTTACACTTACGCCCAGCTTTCCGTCAAAGTGTGCGGTATAGGTTACAGTAAACTCAAAAGTCGGAACACAGGCAGCCTGATATGTGAATGTGATTTTCAGAGCATCTTCCTGTTCCAGCCATGAAACGGTTTTATACTTTGCAAATTTGCCTGCGGAATACCACTGTGCAAGATTGTACGGCTCGGAAGCACCGGTGTCATTGTCTGTCATCGCTCTCCAGAAGCTGACCTTTGGTGTGCGTGTGATATATTCAAAATCATTGTATTTCAGAGAACTGATGCCGCCCTCTTTTTTGTCGAACATCATGGAGAAGTTTTCTCCGTGAACGCCAATGATAACATCGCCGTATACAATCGTTGGCTTTTGCAATGTGGTTTCCGGAATCTGATTATCTTTCACTTCAAACACTTCCTGAGCAAAGGCAATTTCGTGCCCTGCATCTGCCCATAGTGTCTGATCTGCGGTAACGGCGGAAACATGATAAACATATTCTCCTGCACTGTCTATTTTGTGAAGTGTCAGTTTCATTGTCTTGCTTTCTCCGGCAGGAACATTCAGAGAAAATGTATCGGATTTCAGAACAACGCCGTTCTTTTCCAATCGTACAACAAAGGACAAGTTGTTTGTATCTGCAAAGAGATTTCGATTTTCTACGGTAAGCATTCCGTTTTGAATAGACATTCTGATGTTGGAGTAAAGAGCCTTCATTTCCTGAACCTTTGGAGAGTAGGTTCTGTCAGCATAGATCACACCATTGGTGCAGAATCCGTAATCGCTTGGTCTGTCCTCAAAATCTCCGCCATAAGCCAGAACCGTTTTCCCGTCGTCATTTTTGGTTTCGATTGCCTGATCGATGTAGTCCCAGATGAAACCACCCTGATAAGCCTCATATTTGTCCTCAAGGTCAGTGTAAAGGCTCAAACCGCCAAGGGAATTGCCCATAGCGTGCATATACTCACAGCTGATATACGGTCTGCCGTTATTCTGTTTCAGGTATTCTTCCACTTCCTGCGGTTTTGCGTACATACGGCTTTCCATATCCGTGATAGAATCATACTGATGATTCGGAACTCTTGTAACACCCTCATAGTGCACCAGTCTTGTCGGGTCTACACTTCTGAAATATTCCGACATTGCAGCAATATCTTCTCCGCAGTAGGATTCGTTTCCGCAAGACCAGATGAGAACACTTGCGTGATTCTTGTCACGTTCATACATCGATTTCGCTCTGTCCAGTACAGCTTCTTTCCATTCTGGAAGTGAACCCGGTACATTCCAAGACGGATCTGTTGCACCAAGCTTCTGCCATGTACCGTGTGTTTCCAGATTGGTTTCATCAATCAGATAAATGCCATATGCATCACAAAGCTGATACCAAAGAGAATTGTTCGGATAATGACAGGTACGAACGGCATTAATATTGTTTTTCTTCATGAACTGAATGTCAAACAACATATCTTCCTTTGTGATCGCTCTGCCTGTTTTCGCATCAAATTCGTGTCGATTGACGCCCTTGAAAATGATACGTTTTCCATTCAGGCACATGATTCCGTTTTTCAGTTCAAATCGGCGGAAACCGACTTTGGTTCTGCTGACCTCGATTTCATTTCCGCTTTTGTCTGTCAGAATCACTGTAAACGTGTAGAGATTCGGTATTTCGGCACTCCAAGGCTTGCTATTTTCAATTGTCCAGTTTACAGATTCCTTTTCATTGGATTCTACAATGACCATTCCATTTTCATCTGTCAAGATCGATTTCACAGAACACTTGCCAGAAATATCCAGCGTTGCAGAGAAGATACCATTTGTACCGTCATAATCTGCAATCACTCTCATATCACGAACATGGGCAGACGGTGCCGCATAAAGGAATACGTCACGGAAAATGCCGGAGAATCTCCAGAAATCCTGATCTTCCAGCCAGCTTGCAGAACTTCTTTTGAACACTGCAACAGCAAGTTTGTTGTCCTTTTCACGAATATATGGTGTCAGTTCAAATTCAGACGGTGTAAAAGAATCTTCGCTATAGCCGATAAATTCGCCGTTCAGCCAGACATACATAGCAGTTTCCACACCCTGAAAAGAAATGAATACACGCTTGTTTTTCAGAGCATCGTTCAAGTCAAAATATCTGACGTAGCTGCCGACAGGGTTGTCCTTTTCAGAGATAAACGGCGGACGGAGATGCTCCTGTCCCTCCCAAGGATAAATGGTATTGACGTACTGCGGTTTGCCGTATCCCTGCAATTCCATGTGTCCCGGAACCTGAATGTTGTCAAAATTGTCAGTGCTGTCGCTTTCTTCATAGAACTTTTGCTGCCATTCAGACGGATTCTTTGCCCACGCAAATTTCCAGGTGCCGTTCAGATTCTGAATCAGAGAGGAATTGTCTGCATCGGCTTCCAAATGGTTTGCATAGATTCTGTGGTCTGAATGTGCTGCGATTCTGTTGACTGCAAACACTTCCGGATCGGTCAGCCAGTCGAGTGTATATTTCATATTGTTCCCTCCATTTTAGTTCTGTGATTCCATTACAACTTCATTTTCGGATATTCCAAGTTTTTCTTTGATTTCCGCATTTGCCTTTTCAACATTCATCTTAGAAAGAATAAATGTGATGATCAGATCCAGTGCAAACGGAACGATCAGATACATAATGTGAAGCATATTGATAGCAGAATCAGGCTGTACTGTCAAAGTGCCCTTGAATCCGCTAAAGTCGAGCAAAAGACCGACAATTGCTGTTCCAAGTCCACCACCAATTTTTACACCAAGTGATGTGCAGGAGTACATGATTCCATCAACGTGCTTGTGTTTGGTAAGCCAGCTATATTCAGAGCATGATGCGATGACTGCATTCATATCACCTTGCCATGGACCTTGACCGAGTGCTGCAAGTGCTGTAAATGCAAGCATCAGCGGAATGTTTCCCATGTATCCGGCAACTGCTACCAGAAGTCTGCCAACTGTTGCTACCATGTAGCTGTATTTGTTCAGCTTATACATTCCGTTCCATTTTTGTACGATGGTAGGAGTGAAGATCAAGGCGATAATCAAAGGAATATTGATAAACCACGCAAATGTGCCGAACATATTCTCATCTGCGAGAATATATTTTGCATAGTATGTTCCAACACCGATCATCGCACCATAGAACTGCTGCAAAATATAGGTTACTGTGATCATCATATAATATTTGTTGTGTACGAGAATTTTGAATGCTTCTCCAAAACTGTATTTGGTTTCTTCTGTTTTTGTTTCACTGTCTGCAAGTTCCTCATCAGAAAGTTCTTTTACAGAAAGAGCGGAAATTGTATTTACAATAAGACCGATAACCGCATAAATAATTGCGACTGTTCTCCAGCCATTTGCACCACCGCCCATTGCTTCAACAAATTGGAATGTAACAGCCTGAATCAGGAGGCTTGTTCCAAATGCGAAGATAAAGCGATAAGAACCCATCTGAACTCTTTCCTTGCTGTTCTTTGTAACAAGAGCGGTCAGAGCAGAATATGCGATGTTGTTTGCCGTATAAAATACACTGTTAAGAAGTGTGTAGCAGATAAAGAACCATGCGTACTGAGCAAAATTATCCATGTTCATCGGGATTGCAAATACACCAATCAAGGTAATTGCACAGCCGATAAAACCATAAAGCATCCACGGTTTTGCCTTGCCCATTTTCGTATGTGTCTTATCAATCAACGTACCAAAAATGATGTCTGTTATTCCATCAAAAATCTTCGATACAGCAATGAGAACGCCAATAACACCTGCGTTTAATCCAATCGTGTCGGTAAGATAGATCATTACGAATGATGTCAGCAATGCATAGACAACGTTTCCTGCAACATCGCCGGAACCATAACCGACTTTGTTATACCACTTTAAGTATGTTTTTTCTTTGCTCATAATAGAGCTCCTTTCATTGTTTGTATGCCCACATGGACAGAGTTTTCCCATAACGAATGATACGAACTGCTTTTCATCTTGCAAAAACGAAATAATGCCATCGTCAGAATAGATGATTATTTTTTTGAGCATAAAGAATTTTTACTGAATTCAACATGGAATTACAATGAAAGACGTCTTTTTTTAATTCTTTCCTCTCATTTCTTAACTCTATTATACCACACAAAACGGCTCAAAAAATACACAAAGTTATAAAATATATGCACAAAGTTTAGGATTTTTCTTGTAATCTGTGATCAGGTGTGATATACTATAGTTATAGAAGCAAGGAGGTGTTTTTTTATGTTTATGAATGTTGCCTATTTAAACAACTCTACATCTACTGTAGTGGATAATACGAAACCTTTGATTGTAACAAGCTGTGGAAATTATCGTGTGAAAAATCGTTCTGAAGTAGTAACACATCGTCCGAAGGGAAGAAAAGATTATCAGCTTTTATATATTGCCTCCGGGAAAGGACATTTTTTCATTCACGGAGAAGAAAAAACGGTTTCAGCCGGAAATATTATTATATATTTGCCGGATCAACCACAGGAATATGTTTATTATCGTGCAGATCAAACCGATGTTTATTGGGTGCATTTTACCGGAAATGAAGTAGAAGAAATTTTAAAGTATTACAATATCAACCTGCAAAATAATATTCTCTATATCGGAACATCTCCCGATTATCAGTGGTTATTTGGTCAGATGATTCAGGAATTGCAGCTTTGCAGACCACGGTATGATGAATTGATTTCTTTGCAGCTGCGAAATATTTTTGTTTTGATAAGCCGTGCAATCATGAGTGCAAAGAAATTCAGCAGCACCAGTGAAAAAGAAGTTGCTTTTGCGATGCACTATTTTCGTAAGAATTACAACACAGAAATCAGCATTGAGGAGTACTCCGAATCCAGAGGGCTTAGCAACTGTTGGTTTATTCAGTGCTTTAAAGAAATCACAGGTTCCAGTCCGCTGCAATATATCTTAAAGCTGCGAATCTCCAACGCACAAAGTTTGTTAGAAAATACGAACTACACCATTACTGAAATTGCAAATATGGTTGGATACACCAATTCGCTTTATTTCAGCAGACTGTTTCATAAATACATTGGTATGTCACCAAAAGAATATCGAAAAGTAAAACTCAAAGAAAATCTCAGGGAGTAAAAAACAAAACTCGTTTGGCTAAAACTAAACCAAACGAGTTTTGTTGATTTTTGATAAGAAATAAGGAATGGCTACATTACCAAACACGTCTGAATTGCAATCTCCTCAGCCTGCAACTCAAAGAGATTCTCAAGCTGCCAAACCTTAGCAGTGTCAGCATTTTTCATCGCAAGTGCGTATTCAGGGTCGGTATCACGCATTTTATTCCAGATCTTCCACTTCTCATTGATGCACTCTGTAATACGCTCATCAATGTGGACGTAGATTCTGCCCTTATCTGTTTCTGCCTGTAAACGTTCAGGACAATGTTCCTCTGCCCACTTGATATAGATACACGCAAGTTTGTTGTTGCTGTAATCGTGATAATCATTGCCACACTGCGTAATCATCATTCTGTCGGTGTCAAGTGCCATTCTTTGATAATTATACTTATAAATCATAATCTTAACTTCGTTTCTTTCTTATTAAAATACCTACCAAAACAGCGATTCCTGCGAGGATAATTCCGCCAATTTCATAAATCAAACCATTTGAGGACTTTTCTTCGCTTGTTGGTTCTGTTGCTTCTTCTGATACACCAACCGTGGTATCTGCTTCAATTTTCAAATTTTCTCCGACACAGTGAGCAGTCCCATTTCCATCGTCAGCGATAACTGAATTCTGGTTTTCCTCCGCTATATCCTCTGTCAAAGTACTGAACGGCATGAAGCTGTCGATCACATTGCCGTTATCATCACTCATCAGCCACTTGCCGTTTTGCAAATTGAAATGATATGTGGTTTCATCGGTGATAATCGTCCAATTTCCGTCATGATCGTCATTGAAGTTCCAATTATCCGTGAGTTCATCGTAGTAGTCTTTGAAATTGTAGTTCAGCTGACCGATTTTGCTCCAATCATAATTATCATCGCCATAATTGTCATTGACCCAATCGGTCAGAATATGGTGCTTATAGCTTGCTTCAGGAAAGATAAGCCCATCATCTCCCTTGCCGTGCCACCAATCAGACCAAATCTCTCTGACGATATATTCTTTATCAAGCATATCATCGGCATAAGCGGTCAGACTTGATGAGCCTATCAACGTAATACTTGCTACAATGGGGATTATTTTTTGAATCATTTCGAAAATCTCCTTTCATGTTTAGTATTGGGTACAATACTATTATATATCATTGCACTTGTTTTTACAAGCCGCAATGCGCACAA
>ENA-OOXY01002084-OOXY01002084.1-human-gut-metagenome-genome-assembly--contig:-NODE-2084-length-11489-cov-2.297271_pt1 | contig 11489 bp, 10 predicted proteins | sample MGYA00241593_ERZ501355 | MGnify/ENA primary metagenome ERZ501355 (study PRJEB25962, sample SAMEA2042739) | human gut metagenome | biome: human gut; feature: human-associated habitat; material: faeces... | reverse complement strand
TTTGCAGGGAATGACGAAGTCGCCGGCCGCCGTGGTTACGCCGCCATTGATGAACGATGAGTCGTGCGGGCTGAGTACGGCGACATTGACAAACTCCATGGGCTGTCCCTTCTCGTCGACGACACGTCCTGTGAGTTTGTGGTCCTCCTTCTGTATACACTCCACAAAGATCATGTCGGGCAGCGCATGGCCTTTGCTGTCATGACCTTCGCCCCTGACAACTTTCATGGCGATGGGGTAGAAGCCTATGATCTGACGGATGGCGTCGGGAACGCTTTGGTTGCGCACCTCAGAGGTGACCTTAAAGTCCTCAAGATCGTTGTAGGCAAAGTTGATGACATAGTGCCTGTTGGCAGTGCTCAGATAGCGCAGGGCATCGGACATGGAGGTGTTGCGAAAAGAATGGGTGACGGTTTGTGCATCTATCCCTAAAGTCAGTAGTGCCAGAACGGCAAGCAGGATGATCTTTTTTCTCATAATGGGTCCTCCTTGTTTATTCCAGCACGAGGCTGTTGCCGTCGAGGGTGAGGTGAATGTTGTCGAACTGGTTGAGCTGGCTCACCACCTGAGCGGCGCTGCACTGCCGGTTCCAGTTGAAGTAAAGCCGGATGCCAGCTGCCTGAGAGTTGCGAATTTCAGCCTTCAAACCATAGTAGGAAGCTATCTCGTTGACAATGTCGGCAACGGGCATGTTGATGAATTGCTTCATGCCATCGGCTTCTTGTGGCTGGCTTTTGACGGTGTCGCGTACATCCGTAGTGGTCTTTGCTGTGGCCTTAGCCTTGGCGGGAGTCACGACGACTTCCTTCTTGGGAGCCTGCTGGCGGTGTCTCACCATCGTGATGGTGGCAAAAGCCAATCCCGAGATGAGTATGAGACCGGCGAATACGGCAGCCAGCTGTCGCCAGAGGGTAATGTGTCGTCTCTCGGGCATGTATCGTTTCTCGAAGCGTTGCAGTGCTTCTTCGGTTTCTGTTTCGTCAGGTCGGTGGTCGTGGAGCGCGGCCGACGTGTAGCACATCAGCTGGTAGTATTCCTGGCAGTCTTTATCGCTGAGCACTTGCTGCCATTCCTTCTGGGAATAGCGGTCAGGCTTTTCCATCATTGCGATGAGGCGTTCAATCTTGTCCATGTTCTATTTGGTTTTTATGAGTTCCTTTCTGAGTGTGTCCAGCGCCTTCTTGATGCGCTTGTAAACGGCTGTTTCGCTGATGCCTTCCTCGGCAGCTATCTCGGCGTAGGAGAGTTGTTGGGTGTAGCGCTGGCCGATCACCCTCCGGCTTCTGTCATCGAGACAGCTTTCGATGGCCACTCTCATGTGGCCGATGCGCTCTTCAATGTCTTCGGCCGAGGCTGTTTCCAACTGACTGTCGAGAAGGTAGAGACCTTGTATGCGTTGCTGAATGCTGCGGCTTCGCAGGATGTTGAGACACCGGTTGCGTACAGCGGTCATGAGAAAAGGCCGGATGGTGGAACCTGTGAGTACGATGTCTTTGTGCATGAGAGTGGCGAAGACCTCGTCCACGACATCCTCGCTCTCTGCTCCATCGTGCAAAAGCAGACGGGCCAGCCGCAACATGTCGGGGTAGTAACTGCGAAACAGTTGTGCTATGGTTTCTTTGTTCATCATTTACTCTCTATACACATGAAAAGTAAGAAACCTAACCAGATAGAAGAAAAAAAGTTTTCTATAAACAGCCATGCTTGTTGACGACGACAATGCCGGTGGTGTCTGCATTTATTTTTTTTCTTATGGGCAATCATGCTACAAAGATAACAAAACAAAACTGAATGGCACCGTGCATTGGGGGTGTTGGGAGTGTTGACACTGTGACTGCTTGTTTCCTATATGTCTGCGGACTTTGGCTATGTGCTATAGGTATGAAAAATCCCCAAAGGGTTATGCCACGACATGGTATGCCCTTTGGGGAGAATGGAATAGTTTCATACTGAAACGGAAAGCTGCCGCAATGGTTAGGCGAGGAGCTTTTTAACGATGGCTGAGATGGTACCACCTTCGGCCCGTCCGGCCATTTGCTTTGAGGCGATGCCCATCACCTTGCCCATGTCCTTCATAGAAGAAGCACCTGTCTGAGCAATGATTTCTTTCACCTTGGCGGTTATCTCCTCTTCAGAAAGAGGCTTGGGCAGATACTCCTCTATCACCTTTACCTGTGCCAACTCGCCGTCGGCAAGGTCTTTTCTGTTGGCCTGGTTGAAGGTTTCAGCTGACTCTTTGCCCTGTTTGGCCAGCTTCTGGAGTATCTTCAGAGCCTTTGCGTCGTCCAGTGTGTCGTTGGCTCCCGGTGCGGTCTTAGCCTCCAGAAACACTTTCTTAATGTTTCTCAAGGTGTCGAGGCGCACTCTGTCGCGCGCCTTCATGGCAGCCTTGATGTCTTCACTAATCTGATCGAATAAATCCATGATGCTGTTTATGCGAATTTAATTGTTCCGTTAAACTTATCGCCTTTGTCCTTCTCGTCGTCGTCCTGGTCCTGGTCGCTGGAGCCTTTCAGCTCTTTCAGTTCCATTTTGGTGCGCTTATAGGTAGGCGTTTCTTCCACCTTGAGTATGATTTCCTCGTTGTCGAGGTCGTCGGGGCGGAAGTAGAAGATGTGTGGGCGTATCTTATACGATGACTTATCGTTGTCGGTGCCGTAGTATCTGTTGCGTTTGGCCTCTTTGGCTGCCTCTATCTCACGGTCTTCTATTCTCTGATGCGAGTCTTTCTCAGCCTGTCGGTTGTTTCTTTCCTCTATGCCGTCTACGCTGTTCAGACCAAAGCCGGTTGCGAGAATGGTCACCTTGACGCGCTTGCCCAGCTCAGGGTCTACGGCAAGTCCCCATTTCAGTTCGTAGCCGTTGTTGAATTGAGCCATAAACTCGTTCACATCGTTCATCTCCTCCATGGTGAGAGCGTTGTTGTCGGTTGTGTTGTCACCGCTGAAATTGATGGACAGAAGTATCTTCTTTGAGTTGTAGATGTCGTTGTCGTTGAGCAACGGTGAGTTGATGGCCTCTTTCACCCTGCCTTCGCCTTCACCGTAGCCTGTGCTCATGATGGCCACGCCACCATCTTTCAGCACGGTTTTCACGTCGTTGAAGTCGAGGTTGATGAGTCCGTGCACCGTGATAATCTCCGCGATGCTCTTGGCAGCCACGCTCAGCGTGTCGTCGGCCTTGGCAAAGGCATCCAGCACGGTGAGGTCTGGATATATCTTGCGTAGTCGCTCGTTGTTGATGACGAGCAGTGCATCTACGTGCTTCGACATTTCCTCTACACCTTCTAGTGCCTGGTCTATCTTCTTAGGACCTTCGAAGCGGAACGGTATGGTGACGATGCCCACGGTGAGTATGCCCATATCCTTGCTTATCTTGGCAATGACAGGTGCTGCACCCGTTCCTGTTCCGCCGCCCATACCAGCAGTGATGAATGCCATCTTGGTGCCGTCGTTGAGCATGTTGCGCACATCGTCGATGGTTTCTTCGGCAGCCTGCCGTGCTTTTTCGGGCTTGTTGCCTGCTCCCAGTCCTTCCTTGCCCAGTTGCAGGTGCACTGGCACAGGCGAATCGTTGAGTGCCTGGGCATCAGTATTGCAGACCACGAATGACACATCGTGTATTCCTTGCTTGTACATGTGGTTTACGGCATTGCCGCCGCCGCCACCTACACCGATGACCTTGATGATGCTGCCGTGCTTCTCGTTGTCGTCAAAGTCGAGAATCTGTATGTTTGGCTTGGCTTGCTGCTCTTTCTTATCTTTATCGTTTGGCATATACATAATAATTAAAGTGGGTTTGTTACAGCTGTAGTTGACTTCAGAAGGCTTATTCCTCCGGGTTCATCATTTTGTCGAGGAAACTTCTGATAGACTTGCCTATCTTATTGATGGTCTTGTTTTTTTTGTTTTCTTCCTCCAAGCGTTTGCGTTCTTCTTCTTCCTTGTCGCGCTTTATCTTTTCTTCAGCTTCTTTCTTCTTCTCCAGCTCTGCTTTTTCCTTTTCAGCCGGTGTCATCACAACGCCAGTACCGTTTAAGTCGTTAGGGTTTCGTGCTGGATTGTGCAGCGCTGCGCCTGTTGCAGAGGTCTGCTGTGCTCCGTTTTGATGGAAGATGTCGCGTGTTGGGTCTATCGGATTGCCTGCGCAGTTCATGTCACCCTTGGCAAGCAAGCTCAGAATAGTGTTCATCATGCCATTGTGGGCGTTGATGTCGGCGTTGCTCGACTTGATGGTTTGTGTGACAAACTTGGCTATTCTCACCTTGTCTGTCCTAGTTACGATGCGGAAAGCCCGTTCGATGTTCTTCATATTAGAGCCACCGCCGGTGAGCACGATGCCTCCGAGCAGCCTGTCAGAATATTCGCTTGGTATCTGGTTCCACACGTTTTCGATGATTTCCATCACTCTTGCCTCTACGATGTTGATGAACTTAGAGCTCTCAACATCACGTTCGGCATCGATAGGATATTTGATGGTGGGGTTTATCTCGTTGGTTTCCGTATAAGCTGAAGCGTATTTTATTTTCATCTTCTCGGCATCATCAAAGCTCATTTGCAGCGAAGCAATGTCTTTTGTGATGCTGTTGCCGCCCAAAGGTATGACAGCCAGATGCCTCAGAATGTTCTTGTAGTAAACAGAAACGGTGGTTGTGTCAGCTCCCAAGTCTACCAACACGCAGCCACCCAACTTGTCTTGCTCAGACAGAAGGCTGTCTGCCAGAGCCAAAGGAGCGAGATACATCTCAGCGATGTTTATTCCGGCCTTGGCAAAGCAGATGTTCAGGTTGTCATAGAAAGATTTGCGCTCCAGGATGTTGAGGAAGTTGCCCTCCAGCTTGGTGGCTTTTATGCCTACAGGATCGATGACATACTGATTGTCTACCTTATATTCTTGTGTTGCGGCATCCAGTATCTCCTTGCCGGGATATACCATGTTGCGGTTGGCATCCATCAGCTCGTTAATCATCTCCGATGTGATGATGGTTTCGGCAGGCAGGTTCTTTACGTGCACATTGCGCACGCTGCGTATTGATTTTCCGCCAACTCCCACGTAAACATGCAGAATCTCGCACTTCAGTTGGTTTTGCAGCTTCTTGATGATGTTGGTTAAGCACTGTCCGGTCTTGTCGATGTTATAGACAACGCCTTTCTTTATACATTCAGCGGCATTCTCCTTTACGACGGCCAGCACGGATATACTGCCGTCGGGATTTTTCTTTCCGGCGATGCCTGTAATCTTAGATGAGCCCAGCTCAATGGCTACTATAAACTCTGCCATACGCTTTTTTATTCTATATTATTATTGTTTTCGTTGTTTGATGTTCTTTTCTTGCAGATGATTTGGTTGTCAAACTCCACGTCGATGTAGGAGTATTTGTTCCATCCGGCTTGCGACAGTCCGTAGCGATAGAACTTTTCGAGCCTGCTCAACTTGCGGTTGGCAAAGTCGGATATGGCTTTTTCTCGCTCAGCCTGTCTCTTCTCTCTGGGCAGGAAGCCCAAGAAGAGAATCTGATCGCCCACCCTCGGCACCAACTCTATGCCCTTGTTGGGCAGCACGTTGATTTGTTCTATCTGGTTGCTCCAGAAGTCTGAGGCCATGATAGCCTTGGCCAGCGGGGTGATATAGTATTTGGCAAACCATCTGCTTACGCTTCCCGTAGCGATAATCAGGTCGCTGGTGTAGTTGGAGTTGGGCAATGTGCCGCCCTTGTCGTCAAGATAGTAGTCGGCGCCCTGACTGTTCTTTATCCGTATGATGGGCAGTCTTTGCGTGACATTCATGCATACATGTCCGTTCTTGGTCTTGTAGCACTGTGCCGTATTGACGAAGGGGCTCACCTTGAGCATGTCTTCTATGTTCCTCGGATTGATGCTTTGCATCTTCTTGCCCAGTGGGTAGAGGTTCTGCTGTTGCAGTATGGATTTTATCTCCTTGGCACTTAGAAACCCTGCGTTGTTGGTGTCAGCAATGTTGATGTCTACCTTTGTGCAAACAGACATCTTCTCCACCGGCTTGTTCCACGACGTTATGGCCATGACCAGATAGCCGGCAATGACCACGTCCATGAGGCAAATAAACGTCTTTTTCCAGTTCACTGACACTTTCATCTCACTTCCTTAGTTGTTCTCCTTAGCCAGAATAATCTTGGTTATCTGCGGCACATAGTTGTCCAGATTGCCAGCACCCAGAATGACGAGCACGTCGAAGTCGCGGCTCTTCACGTAGTCGAGCACGTCGTCTTTCTTTATCATGTGCTTCTCCACGCCCGGTTTCAGATTGTCATATATCAGCTGGCTCGTCACGCCGGGTATGGGTTGCTCGCGTGCCGGGTATATCTCTGTGAGCACAACCTCATCGAGCTGGCTCAGCGCATCGGCAAAATCCTTGTAGAAGTCTCTTGTCCTCGTGTAGAGATGTGGCTGGAATATGGCTGTTATCTTGCGGCCTTTGTATAGCTCGCGCAAGCTCTTGGCGCTCTGGTATATTTCTTTGGGGTGGTGAGCATAGTCAGACAGCAGCACATGCTTGGCGTTTCTAATCTTGAAGTCGAACCTTCTGTCTACTCCGCTGTAGGTCTTCATGCCGTATTTCAGCTCTTCGGCCGTGCAGCCATTGAGCTGTGCCATTGCCATGGCGGCCACACCGTTCTCTATATTAATAGGTATAGGCTGGCCCAATTCCACTCCCTGCACGTTGCCAAGCGGAGAGATGAAGTCGAATGAAATTTCGCCATTCTCTATTTTGATGTTCTCAGCATGGAAGTCGCCTTCGTCCCGGCTGTATTCGTACACCCTGACGCCCTCTTGTACATGCTGTTTCATCTCAAGATTCTTATGTATGATGAGCGCGCCTCCCGGCTGAATGAGCTCTGTGTAGTGGCGGAAGCTCTCCAAGTAAGCCTCTTTAGTGCCGTAAATATCCAGATGGTCGGGGTCGGTAGCTGTGATGACCGACATCCATGGGCGCAGCCAATGGAAGCTTCTGTCGAACTCATCGGCCTCTATCACTACGTAGTCGCTCTTGTCAGACAGGATATAATTGGTGCCATAGTTCTTGCTTATGCCTCCCAAGAAGGCGTTGCAGTCTACGTGACTCTGGTGCATGATATGCGCGCACATAGTGGATGTGGTTGTCTTTCCGTGTGTACCGGCCACGCAGAGTCCCTTATGCGTGCGTGTCAGGGTGCCCAGCACCTGCGCTCTTTTTTCTATCTCAAAGTTGTTCTGCCTGAAGTAAGCCAGTTCCTTGTGTGTTTCAGGGATGGCGGGGGTGTATACCACGAGCGTGCTCTTGTTGTCGCGACACGCCTGAGGTATCTCTTCGGTGTTTTCGTCATAGTGTATGAGCATGCCCTCTCTCTCCAGTTCGTGTGTCAGGTCAGAGGGTGTCTTGTCGTAACCGGCTACTACAACACCTTTATGCAAGAAATATCTGGCGATGGCACTCATGCCAATGCCGCCTGCTCCTACAAAGTATACAGCTTTAATGTCTTTGATTTCCATTTTTATTTTTTGCTTAATCGAAGCACCTCCTGGGCTATTACTCCGGCGGCGTTTCCCTTACCTAATTTCTTGATGTTTTCGCTTAGCGATGCCAGCTTGGCGTCGTCCTTCACTGTCTGGAGCGCCAGTGGCAGCAATTTCTCCCTTGCTTCGGCGTCTTATTGACCAGAGCCAGGGCGTTCTTTGTTTGATGGTCCTCGGCCACATTAGGGCTTGGCACCAGTATCACGGGCTTTCCAATGAGCTGGAACTCGCTGATAGAGCTTGCTCCGGCGCGGCTTATCACCACGTCGGCGGCCTTATAGGCTGCGCCCATGTCGCTGATGAAGTCGGTAACCTTGAGCATGGGCAGGTCTTTGCCCTCCAGGCGCTTCATGATGTCGGCATGATAGTATTTTCCGGTTTGCCATATAAACTGCACGCCACTATCCTTTATCATGTCGAGATGGCTCATCACGCTCTCGTTGATGGTGCGGGCTCCCAGACTGCCTCCCACCAAGAGAATGGTCTTCTTGTCGGGTTGCAGGCCGAATGACGTCCTTGCCTCTTGCTGTGAGAGGCTCGTTTGCAGCACGTTTTCTCTTACAGGGTTGCCTGTCATGATGATTTTATCGGCTGGGAAGAACCTTTCCATGCCGTCATAGGCCACGCATATCTTCTGAACGCGCTTAGCCAGCAACTTATTGGTCACTCCGGCATAGGAGTTTTGCTCTTGTATGAGGCAGGGTATGCCCATCTTTGCGCACTCGTAGAGCGTGGCGCCACTGGCATAACCTCCCACGCCTACAGCCACCATAGGCCTGAACTGTTTGATGATTTTGCGTGCCATGCGCAGGCTCTTATACAACCGGATGAGCACGGAAACATTCTTCAGCAGGTGCTTGCGGTTGAATCCCTGAATGGGGAGTCCCTTGATTTCGTAGCCGGCAGCGGGCACGCGTTGCATCTCCATGCGACCCAGCGCCCCTACGAACAGTATTTTTGCGTCCGGATGTTGCGCTTTTATGGCGTTGGCAATAGACACGGCCGGGAAGATATGCCCTCCTGTACCGCCACCACTTATGATTACTCTGAGTTCTTCGTTCATAAATCAGCTTTATTAACTTGCAAAGATACTTATTTTTTTAATCTTTCTGCAATTTTCGTATCTGTTTTTATTCGTCAATTTTCATCGTTGTCAGCCCGGTTCGCTCCACTCGTTTTACTGCTACTGGCCAGTTCTGTCTTGCGCTTGGCCGTGTGGCTGATGCTCAGCAGCGCACCGATGTAAAGGCAGTTGATGATAGAGGATGTTCCGCCCTTGCTGATGAGGGGCAGAGGCTGGCCTGTCACGGGTGCAAGGCCTACAGCAACGAGCATGTTGAACAGTGCCTGGCTCACCAGCAGCACGGCCAGTCCCATGGCAAGAAAGGCCGGGAAGTTGTTTTCGCAACGGTTGGCTATGATGCCCGCCCTGAACAGTAGGATGATGTAAAGCAGCGCTACGAAGGCTGCACCCTCTATGCCCATCTCCTCTATGATGATGGCGTAGATGAAGTCAGAGAAGGCTTGCGACAGGAAGTCGCGCTCGGTAGAGTTGCCAGGACCTTTGCCTACGATGTTGGAAGATGCTATAGCTATGTTGGCATGACCCACCTGAGCATCCTTGTCGGTGATGTCATATTTCTCTGGCGGTACGTATGTATGGTCAGAGAACTTCATGATTCGGGCTTTCCATGTGTCGAATCTGTGAAACACCCTCTTTATCACGCCCGGCTTTTCCTTGGGTTGTCCGGCCATTTGCTCGGTGAGGTTTTGCTTCTCATCCAGTTCGGCTTGCTTGTCGTCGCCTACCAGCATGATAGCCGATACAATCAATACTATCGTGATGGCCACGATGCCCAGCAGCCGGCCCAGCTGATAACCGGGCACCCTGCCCAAGAACATCATGATGAGAACCGTTAGCGCTATGAGCATGGCAGTAGACAAGTTCTCCACCATGATGGGCAAGATGAGCACGCAGCTGATAATCATGATGTACTTAAAAGCCTGTCTGTCGGCTCCCTTTTCTGTCTGCATGGCACTCAATATTTGCGCTACCGACAGCACAAGGGTGCCTTTGGCTATCTCGGAAGGCTGAAACTGTATGCCCAGGATGCTCACCCATCTGCCGCCATCGTTGATTTTAGGTCCGAAGAGTGCCATGGCTAGCATGAACAGCGATATGCCTATGAGGAACGGCGTGGCAAACTTGAAGTATTTGCAGGGTATGTTCACAATAACCAGCATAGCCATTACGCCTAGAAACAGCAGGCCACAGTGCTTCAGGATGGGGCTCCAGTAGTTTCCGCCCTTGTATGACAGCGAGCTGGAGGCCGAATACACCTCCACGATGCTAATCATGCAGAGCAAGAAGAACACCATCCATATCACCTTGTCACCCTTAAAAAGGTTGCCTATCTTATTCTTCTCCATCGATGAATTAAAGGTTTCTCACCAGCGACTTGAACTGCTCGCCGCGGTCTTCCATGTTCTTGAAGAGGTCGAAGCTGGCACAGCACGGGCTCAGCAGCACGGTTTGTCCTGGCTTGGCCATCTCGTAGCAGGCCTGCACACAGTCTTTCATGTTGTGAGTGTCGCGCACAGGTATGCCCATGCCGTCGAAGAAGTTATGCAGCTTGGTGTTGTCGGCACCCAGATATACCAGTCCTACGCATTTCTGCTTCACCAGTTGCTCTATGGCATGATAGTCGTTGCCCTTGTCTTTTCCGCCCAAGATGAGGATGACGGGGGTCTTCATGCTCTCCAGGGCATACCAGCAGGCATCTACGTTGGTGGCCTTTGAGTCGTTCACGTATTGCACGCCGGCCACCTTGCACACCTTTTCCAGCCTGTGTTCTACGCCGGGGAAGTTGCCGAGCGACTTGCGTATGCACTCCTTCTTGATGCCGCTGATGTTAGAGGCTATGCCTGCAGCCAGCGAGTTATACAGGTTGTGCTTGCCCGTAAGCGACAAGTCCTCCTGCTCCATGTTGAAGGGCGTAGGCTTCTCTATCTTATATTGTCCCTCTTCTATGTAGCCGATGGAACCCGTTTCCTTGAGTTCGGAGAACGGATAACGTATAGCCTTGATGTCAAACTTCTTCAGTTCCTTCTTGATGACGGGGTCGTCGTTCCAGTAAATGAAGCTGTCCTCCGGTGTCTGGTTCTGTGTAATGCGCATCTTGGCGTCGGCATAGTTCTCAAACTTATAGTCGTAGCGGTCCAGATGGTCGGGGGTGATGTTCAGCAAGATGGCAATGTTGGCCCTGAAGTCGTACATATTGTCGAGCTGAAAGCTGCTCAGCTCTATGATGTAATACTCATGTGGGTCTTCGGCCACCTGCAGAGCCAGGCTTCGGCCTATGTTTCCGGCCAGGCCGGCATCATATCCGGCCTCCTTGAAGATGTGGTATATCAGGCTGGTGGTGGTGGTCTTGCCATTGCTGCCCGTTATGCATATCATCTTAGAGTGCGTGTATCTTCCCGCAAATTCTATCTCGCTGATGATGTGCGTGCCCTGCTTCATGAGCTTTTGTATCATGGGAGCCTCCTTGGGAATGCCCGGACTCTTTATCACCTCGTCGGCGTTCAGAATCTTTTCTTCCGTGTGATGGCCCTCCTCCCATTCTATGTGATGGTCGTTAAGCATCTTCTTGTATTTGTCTTTAATGGCAGATGTGTCAGAGACAAACACGTCGAAGCCCTCCTTCTTGGCCAGTACAGCGGCTCCGGCGCCACTCTCACCAGCTCCTAATATAACGATTCTAGCCATAAACTTATATTCCTTTCTTTGCTTATATGTTGTTTCTTTTTTCAATATAGTGCTTTTTGCCTTCTCAAAAGGCCCTTTTCAGCGTCTGAAACAGGCACTTTCGCATGGCAAAAGCGCCGTTTTTGCAGGCGCGCTGACTAGGCCTGATATTACTTCACACTGTTTGGTTAATTATTACTGAATTGGTG
>ENA-OOXY01002068-OOXY01002068.1-human-gut-metagenome-genome-assembly--contig:-NODE-2068-length-11554-cov-1.758153_pt1 | contig 11554 bp, 7 predicted proteins | sample MGYA00241593_ERZ501355 | MGnify/ENA primary metagenome ERZ501355 (study PRJEB25962, sample SAMEA2042739) | human gut metagenome | biome: human gut; feature: human-associated habitat; material: faeces... | reverse complement strand
TCAAAAATTAATATGTTAGACTTTTATAAAGATGGATGTATATATAGTAAACTAATAACAGAAAAGCAATCATTTGACAAAGAACTGATAAAAGAAGCAAAAAACAATGGAACAGAAAGCATAATAGAACCAATAAGAAAATTCAAAGAGGAATTAGAAAACAAATTAGAAATTAGTGAAGAAATAGAAAATACAGTATTTGAAAAATATAAAATAGAATGTAGTAAAAAAATAAAAGATAAATTACATTTTGTAAAAGATGGAATATTTGATTTGATTTTTCAAAATTGTTTTGTACTAGATAATAAATTTAATTTTTATGACCAAGAATGGAAACAATCTAATATACCATTAGAATTTATAATATATAGAGCTATATATTATTTAGGAAATTCTAATAGCAAAATAGATACAAATATGTTATATAATGCATTTGAATTAAAGGACTTTATACAAAGTTTTGAACAATTAGAAATTGCATTACAAGAAGAAATAAAAGATGAAACTATTTGGAATATACACAGACAAGAATATTTGCATACTAGAACTGTATATGATACAATGGTTCATTATAGAAATTTACATGCAGAGATTCAAAAAGATTATCAGAAACTGGAAGAAAAAAATAAAGAAATAGAAGCCAAAAATATGGAAAAAGATATACAAATTAAGGAATTACAAGATAAAATAAATTATATGGAGAATTCGAGAAGTTGGAAGATCACAAAGCCACTTAGAAAACTACGAGAAGGGAAGAAAAAGAATGAAAAATAAAAGAATAAGAGACACACTATTTCCAGAAGGAGGAAAAATAAGAAGCTGGTTACGAACACTAAATAGGTTTGTCCATAGCATATTTAGTCCAAAATATATAAAAGAACAAATCCAAAGCATAAAAAAAGTTGGATGGAAAGCAACATATCGTGAAATGAAAAGATACATGGTAATGGGAACATTAGCAGAGCCAGAAAATATATACGAAAAATGGATTGAATTAAATGAACCAAAAGAAGAAGATTTACAAAAACAAAGAGAAACAAAATTTGAAAAACAACCTAAAATTAGTATAATAATACCAATGTATCATACACCAATAAAGTTTTTTGAAGAATTAGTAGATTCTTTAATAGGACAAACATATTCAAACTGGGAGTTATGTTTAGCAGATGGAAGTGAAGAAGAAGATAACAATTTAAAACCAATATATAGTAAAGACAGCAGAATAAAATACAAATTTATTGGCGAAAACAAAGGAATTGCAGGAAATACAAATGCAGCATTAGAATTAGCAACAGGTGATTATATTGGTCTATTAGATCATGATGACATTTTACCAGTATTTTCTTTATATGAAGTTGTAAAAGCAATAAACAACCATCCAGAAGCAGATTTCATCTATTCAGATGAAGATAAATTTGAAGAATTAGGTGGAAAAAGATATGATCCATATTTTAAATCAGATTTTGGACCAGACACATTAAGAGCTAATAATTTCATTTGCCATTTTAGTGTATTCCGTAAAGATTTAATGGAAAAATTGGAAGGTTTCAGAAGTGAATTTGATGGAGCACAAGATTATGATATAATTTTAAGAATGAGTGAAAATGCACAACATATTTTACATATACCAAAAATTTTATATCATTGGAGAGTACATGAATTATCAACAGCAAAAGCAGGAGCACATGCAAAACCATATGCTTATGAAGCAGGAAAAAAAGCAGTACAAGCACATATTGACAGATTAGGACTAAAAGGAACTGTAGAACAAGGAAAAACTATAGGAACATATAAAGTAAATTATGATATTATAGGAAATCCAAAAGTATCAATTCTTATACCAAATAAAGATTACATAGGAACATTAAAAGTATGTTTAAAATCATTAAAGAAAACAACATATAAAAACTATGAAATAATAATAATAGAAAATAATAGTACAGAAAAAGAAACATTTGAATATTACGAAAAAATAGATGGAAAAGATAATATAAAAGTTGTATATTATCCAGAAAAAGTATTTAATTATTCAGCAATTATTAATTTTGGAGTAAGAAATTCAACAGGTGATTATATAATTCAATTAAATAATGATACAGAACTATTAACTCCAGATTGGTTGCAAGAAATGTTAGGATTTGCACAAAGAGAAGATGTAGGAGCTGTTGGAGTAAAAATGTATTATCCAGATAAAACAATACAACATGCAGGAATAATTGTAGGAATAGGTGGAGTGGCAGGACATGTATTTAAAAATATACCATATAATATGCATGGATATTTCTCAAAAGATGCAATGATACAAAACTTAAGTGCAGTTACAGCAGCATGTATAATGACACCTAGAAGTATTTATGATGATGTAGGATTTATGGATGAAAAATTCCAAGTTGCATTTAATGATGTTGATTTTTGCTTAAAAATACGCAAATTAGGAAAGTTAATTGTATATAATCCATATATAGAATTTTTACATTATGAATCTAAGAGTAGAGGATATGAGGACACAGTAGAAAAACAACAAAGATTTAAAGGTGAAATAGATTATTTCTATGAAAAATGGCAAGGATTTTTAGATGAAGGAGATCCATATTATAATATAAACTTAAGATTAGACAATGACCAATGCGCTATAAAAGAAGAAGTAGTAAAATATAAAGAATAATCAATAGTTGGAGGTATTATCGTGAAAAAATATGCAAATAAAATTGCAACGGTTCTATTATTAATATTTATAGCTGTAACAATTTATTTAATATCAAGTACATATATGATGGCACCAGATGAATATAATTATAGCCATATATCATGGACAGACACAAAATTAAATAGTTTTAGTGATATAATAACTTCAGAGATGAGTATGTATCAACAATGGACAGGAAGAATACCTGTCCATACAATAATACAAAGTATGTTATATTTAGGAGCATGGATTTATCAAATAATTAATCCAATTATGTTTATAGTATTTATATTATTACTAGGAAATATCATATTTAGTAAACCAAACTATTTTAAAGTAGTATTAGCAACATTTCTAATTATTTTTGAGATTTTAGGATTAGGGGAAAAATTCATTTGGATGTCAGGTAGTGTAAATTATTTGTGGACAACTACAATGATGTTAATTCTTATGTGTTACTATTATGCAATATTTGAAAAAGATAAAAAATTAAACTTTATACAAATATTATTTTTTTGGATAGTTTCATTTTTAGCAGGATGGTCTCAAGAAAATGTAGTATTTATTTTGGGAAGCTTTATAATAGTAATAGGAATTAAAAACTTCAAAAAGTTTTTGAAAATGAATAACAAACAAAAAGCTTATATTATTTTAAGTATTTTATTATTTGGAATAGGAGTAATATTACTAATTTTTGCACCAGGTAATTTCAAAAGAATGAATACAACAGAAAGTAAATTACAAATAACAAATATAATACAAAACTTTAAATTAATAGGAAATCTAATAGGAATATATGTAATTTCACTATTTGGATTAGTATTTACTAATGGAAGCAAAGAAAACATAAAAAAAGAAGAAAAAAGCCAAATTTGGAAAAATCAAATATTATTTATATTACCAATGTTTATAGGATTATTACCTATGGTAATAATTGCAGAATTTCCAGTAAGAGCTATGTTACCATATGAAGCAATGATAATAGTATTAACTGTATCAAATGCACAATACATAGTAAAAAAATTAGAAATAAGAAAAATAAGAATTATTTTAAGTGTGTTACTTACATTTGCAGTTGGGTATGAATTATGTACAAATGTAATTGTAGCACAAAAATATATGAAGCCATATAAAGAAGATATACAAAATAGAGTGCAAATAGCTCAAAATGCTGGAGAAAAAGAAGTAATATTGCCAAAATTCACACAAGAATCACTAGTAGCAAGTAAAAAAATAAATTTACTAGTAGATTTTTCTCCAAAAACTATAAGAACAAATATTATAAATACATATATGTCAATATATTACGGATTTGATTCAATAGAAGCAATTAGTGATGATGAAGTTCTAGTAAAAGTTTATTTTAATAAACAAGTACCAAATATTGCTTATGCAATGGTTGACACAAATGGACAAGAAATCAGAAAAAGTATAGTAGAAGATGCAAATGAAACAACAAATTTAGTAACATTTATAATGTTAAAATCTGAAAAAGATTTAGTTAAACTTGAATTACCAGAAGAAATAAAATCAAATATAACTAATATAAGGTTAGATACAATAGAAGGAAAAGAAAATATTGAAATTGAAAAAATTATAAAATAAACTTGAAGGAAGGATATAGTAAAATGGATAAAATATCAGTAATTGTATCATGTTATAATGAACAAGAAAGTTTACCTTTATTTTATAAAGAAATGGAAAGAGTAAGAAAACAAGATTTTGAAGGAATTGATTTTGAATATATATTTGTAAATGATGGTTCAAAAGACAAAACATTAGAAGAAATAAAGAAATTAAAAGAACTAGATAATAAAGTAAGATATGTATCATTTTCTAGAAATTTTGGAAAAGAAGCTGCAATGCTAGCAGGACTTGATTATTCAACAGGTGACTATATCACATTAATGGATGCAGATTTACAAGATCCACCATCATTACTAAGAAAAATGTATGATGCAATAAAAAATGAAGGATATGACTGTGTTGGAACAAGACGTGTAACTAGAAAAGGTGAACCACCTATTAGAAGTTTTTTTGCAAGAATGTTTTATAAAATAATAAACAAAATGTCAAAAGTTGAAATGGTAGATGGAGCAAGAGATTACAGATTAATGACAAGACAAATGGTTGATAGCATTATTTCTATAAGAGAATATAATAGATATTCTAAAGGTTTATTTAGTTTTGTTGGTTTTAAAACAAAATGGATAGAGTATGAAAATGTAGAAAGAGTAGCAGGAGAAACTAAATGGTCTTTCTGGAAATTGTTTAAATATGCATTAGAAGGTATTACAGCTTTTTCTACAACACCACTTATTTTTTCATCTGTATTAGGATTATTGTTTTGCTTAGTATCATTTATTATGATTATATTTATAGTTGCAAGAACATTAACATATGGAGATCCAACTAGTGGGTGGCCTTCTATGGTTTGCATTATATTTTTTGTTAGTGGAATTCAATTGTTTTCACTTGGAATTATTGGACAGTATTTATCAAAGGCTTATTTAGAAGTTAAGCATAGACCTATTTATATTATTAAAGAAACAGACGAACAAGTTGGAAAATAATTACAATTTTGGCTGCATCAAACTGCATTTAAAATTCAATCAACGTACAATCGTACGCCTCATGAATTTTAAACTTGTTTTCCTTGCCAAAATTTAATTCTTTTCCAACTAAGAGATAAGAGATAAGAGAAAGGAAACAATGAAATGGAGAAAATAAAAGAACTATACAATAAATATAAAGAAATATTAATGTATCTAATTTTTGGAGTATTAACAACAGTAGTTAATATAGTAAGTTATTTTTTACTAGCCAGAATTTTACATATAGATACTGTAGTAAGTACAGTAATAGCATTAATATTGTCAATTCTATTTGCATATATAACAAACAAACTATTTGTATTTGATAGCAAAACAAACACATTTAAAGCATTTATAGTAGAAATGATAACATTCTTTTTAGCAAGAGTTGTTTCAGGAGCTTTATGTGATGTTGGTACATTTGCATTAATGGTAAAGGTATTTAAAATAAATGACATAATAGCAAAAGTAGTAACTCAAATTATGGTTATAATAGTAAATTATATATTTAGTAAATTAGTTATTTTCAGAAAAAAAGAAGAAAAAAATTAGGTTTAGATTTAATTTTATAAAACAAAAATTAGTACTTTATATAAAGAAAGGACTGTGATATAAAATGTACAAAAGAAAGTATTTGCTATTTTTAATAATTATTATATTAAACTTTATATTTGTACCAGAACAAAAGGCAATAAGCCAAAATGAATTTATAAAAAATGAGGTAAATAAAACCAAAGAAAAGGTACAAAAGTTTATAGACAATTATAATAAAAACAGAATTATAAAAAATGGAGTATATGTAATAAAGCCATATTATAATACAAAAAAAGCAGTTGAAGTATCAGGAGGAAGTCATAACAACTTTGCAAATATCCAGATTTCAGATAACCAAAACAAACAAAACCAAAAATTCAGAATTGAACAAATTTCAAATACAGGAGAATATAAAATAATATCAATAGAATCTGGAAAGGCATTAGATGTATATTCTGGCTCACAAAAAAGTGGAACAAATGTAGACCAATATGATTGGAACAATTCTGATGCACAAAAATGGTCTTTTTATAAAGTAGCAGATAATGTATATAAAATAAAATCAAAATGCAATGGATTATATTTAGATGTATATGGAAAAGGTTCAAATAATGGAACAAATGTTGACGTATATGCAGACAATAATTCAGAAGCACAAATGTTTTATCTTGAGCAAGTGCAAATATATCCAGAAGGAGAATACGAAATAGAAGCAAAACTAAAATCAGACATGATACTTGATGTAAATGGTGGAAGTAAAGCAAATGCAGCAAACATACAGATGTGGGAATCTTCAAATGTAGAACAACAAAAATTTATCCTTTCTTATACAAAAAGTGACAATACATATACAATAAAAGCCAAACATTCTAATAAAGTTATTACAACAAACAATAATGGAAGTGTATACCAATATGATTATACAGGAGAAGATGGACAAAAATGGTATATAAAAGAAGCAGGAAATGGTTATTATTATATAAGTTCAAAATTACAAGGATCAACATTAACAATTCAAAACGCAAACTGTCAAAATGGAACAATAATAAAAACAGAAAATTTAAGTGGAAAAAACACACAAAAATTTAAGTTTTTCAAAGGAATAAGAACATATTATGAAAAAGGAAATTATGGAAAATCAGGACTAGCAGTAATAGGAGATCCAAGAGGTTCAAATTTAGAATATTATAAATTTGGAAAAGGGAAAAATGTATTATATACAACATTTTCTATACACGGATATGAAGACTCTTATGCAAAAGATGGAGCCGAATTAACATATATAGCAGAAGAATTTAAAAAATATTTAATTAATTCAAAAGATGCACAATTATTTACAAATTGGACAATATATATTTTCCCAGACTTAAATCCAGATGGACAAAAATATGGCTGGACAAATAATGGACCAGGAAGAACATCTTTAGTAAGTGCAGCACCAAATCAACAAGGAATAGACTTAAATAGAAACTGGCAACCAGATGGAGAAAGTTATGTAACTTATACAGAAGAAAGAAACTATAATGGAACAGCCGGATTTCAAGCCTATGAAACAAAAGCACTACGTGAATTTTTACTAAAACACAAATCAAGTAATGGGCAAACACTATTAATAGACTTACATGGTTGGCTAGATGAAAGTATAGGAGATAACGACATAGGTTTGATTTATAGAAAAAACTTTAATTTATCAAATCATATTCCTAGTTATGGTAGAGGATATTTAATAAATTGGGCTAGAAAATCTTTAACTGGAACAAAAGTAGCAAGAAGTGCTTTAATAGAATTACCAGAAGTAAAAAGCCATACAGAACTAGTAAATAAAAACTATGCAAACAAATATATAAAAGCTACAATGGAAATGCTAAACACCTTTAACAAATAGTAAGTTAGTAAATGAAAGGAAAAAATCTATGAAAAAGAAAAATAGAATAATTGCCATAATAATGACAATATTGTTGATTTTAGCAATAATTATAGGAATAGTAGCAGCAAACAAACAAAAAGAAATAAAAGAAGCAAACACACCAAACATTCCAGAAAACCAAACAAGTAATGAAAAGATAAACGAAGAAAACAGTACAGAAAACCAAGTAACAGAAAATACAGCAAGCAGTGAAGAAGCAGAAAACGCAACAGAACAAGAAAAAACAAGTGAAATAGAAGATTTAAAAAACGAAACAGGCTCAAAAGGAGACTCAAAAATATATGATGTAGCCCAAGAATATGATGGTAAAAAAACATTAACAGTAAAACCAAGTGTACAATTCCAAACAGTCTTAGCAGGAGCAATAAAAAACGGAAAACCAGAAGAAACAGAAGTAACAAAAATAGTAAATGGATTTAGTTATAAAAAAGGAGCATATATAACAAAACAATCAAGAGAAAAATTTATAGAATTACTAAAATCATTAGGAATAGATGAATTTTCTATAAATGATAACGACGGGTACATTGCAAAAATATCAGAACCAAAAAATAATTTAGCAAAACAATTAGAATCATTAATAAATAATGGCAAAACTTATGTAATAGATATGACAGGAACATGCTATATGAGAGATGATGTAACAGGAGAAATTGTTGAATATCCTTTTGAAAAAATGGATCCATCAGAAATATGTGAGCCATTTATTAGTGGAAGTAATACACTACTTGCAATAACTTCAAACAAAGATAATACTATAGCCGCTTCAGAAATAATACAAACAATTTTACAATATTAAAAGTATAATATTTGTAGAATAAAAGGAGAGAATAAGGTATGAAAAAAATGATATATATATGTTTAATAATATTTATATGTATTAGTGCAATTTCTACTATAGATTTTGCAAATACCAGCAATACTAAAAGCACAACAATAGAAGATGGAGAATATGTACTAGAAAGCAGTTTAGACAGAAATAAAGTTGTAACAGTAACAGCAAAAAGTAAATTACAAGGAGCAAATGTTGCAATGTATGAAGACGAAGGATTTGCAGCACAAAGATATAAAATAACAAAACTAAATGACGGATATTATAAAATACAATCAATAAATTCAGGAAAAGTATTAGATGTATATGCAGGATTAAAACAAAGTGGAACGAATGTACAACAATATACATGGAATAACACAGATGCCCAAAAATGGAAAATATTAAGCAAAGGAAACGGATATTATTCATTTATATCAAAATGCAATGGACTATATCTAGATATATATGCAGGAAGTACTAACAATGGAGCAAATGTACAAGTATATAAAGGAAACGGTTCAAATGCACAAAAATTTTATTTAAGAAAATTTTCAAAAATGCAAGGAACAAAAACATTATCAGATGGTATATACACAATAAAAACAGCTGTAAACACAAAAAAAGCAGTAACTATAAGTAGCAACTATAAAGAGCTTGGAGCAAATGTAGAATTAGCAGAATATAAAAACTTAGCAAGACAACAATTCAAATTTACATACTTAAACAACGGATATTACAAAATAGAATCAGTAGGATCAGGAAAAGTTTTAGATGTATATGCAGGTTTAACAAAAAGTGGAACAAATGTACAGCAATACAATTGGAACAATTCAGATGCACAACAATGGATTGTAAAAAAAGAAAGTAATGGATATTATAGTATAGTATCAAAATGTAATGACTTATATTTAGACATCTGGGCAGGAATAGCAAAAGATGGAGCAAATGTACAAATATATAAAGGAAATGGCTCAAAAGCCCAGATGTTTGAAATACAAGAATATAAGCAAAATATAGGAATTTCAGAAAGAGTACTAAAAGACGGAATATATAACATAAAAACAGGACTTGATAAAAATAGATATGTAGAAATAACAAATGAAAGTACATCAAACTTAGCAAATGTACAAATATGGTCAAAAACAAACAAACAAAATCAACAAATAAAACTTACATATCTAAATGAAGGCTATTACAAAATGGAAGCTGTACACTCAGGAAAAGTTATAGACGTATATGGAGCTGGAAAAACAAATGGAACAAATGTAGACCAATATGATTGGAATAACTCTGATGCACAAAAATGGATTATAAAAGATGCAGGAAATGGATACTTTAATATTATTTCTAAATGCAATGGCTTATATATGGATGTATATGCAGGAATAAACCAAAACGGAATAAATGTAGATATGTATACTGGAAATGGAACAAATGCACAAAAATTCAAATTTATAGAAGCCTCAAAAAACGATAGTAATATTCTAATAGATGGAATATATTCAATAACATCAGCACTTAGTGGAAATGTAAATTTAGATGTTCTAGGTGGAGGAAAGACAAATGGAACAAATGTTGGAATATGGAAAGCAAATGATACAATGCAGCAACGTTTTAGTGTAAAATATGAAAAAGATGGATATTATAAAATACAAGCAATGCACTCAGGAAAAGTCCTTGAAGTAGCAGGAAGCTCTAAAAATAATGGAGCAAATGTACAACAATATACATGGAATAATACAGATAACCAAAAATGGTATATAAAATATGCAAATGGAGGATATTATTATATAGTATCAAAATGCAATGGGTTATATATGGACATATATGCAGGAAGTAATCAAAATGGAACAAATCTACAAGTATACAAAGGAAACAGCTCAAATGCACAAAAATTCAAATTTGTATCAGCAAGTTTTGGAATAGATGTTTCTAAATATCAAGGAAATATAGATTTTGACAAATTAGTAAATAGTAAAAGAGTGGACTTTATAATTTCACGTGCAGGTTACTATTCAGAAACAAGAAAAAAATTTATTGTAGATGAAACATTTTCAAGAAATTATCAAGAAAGCAAAAAAAGAAACTTACCAATAGGTTCATACATATATTCGTATGCATTAAACAAAGAAGACGCAATAAATGAAGCAAACCAATTAATAAATTATTTTAAAAGCATAAATGCAACTAAATTGGACTTACCAGTATTTATAGATATAGAAGATAGTTCACAATCAGGATTAAGTAAATCACAAATAACAGAAATATGTTTAGCTTATGGAGAACAGATGAAAAAAGCAGGATATAAAACAGGAATATATGCAAGTAAGTATTGGTACATGACAAAAATAGATATTTCTAAACTTCCAGCAGACTACTGTTTATGGGTAGCATCTTATGGAAATAATGATGGAACAATACCAGATAATGTATATCAATATAAAGAAAAGCATGACATTTGGCAATACACATCAACAGGTAACATACCAGGAATTAATGGAAATGTAGACATGAATATATCATATAAAAACATTAAATAATTATGTGAAAGGAAATACATACATGGAAAACAAAAAAATATCAGTTATAATTCCAATGTATAATGAAGAATTAGTAATAGAAGAATGTTATAAAAGACTAAAAGAAAATATAACAAAATTAAAAAAATATGACTATGAATTAATTTTTATAAATGACGGAAGTAAAGACAAAACATTAGAAAAAATAAAAGAATTAGCAAAACAAGACACAAATTTAAAAATAGTATCATTTTCAAGAAACTTTGGCCATCAAGCAGCAGTTACAGCAGGTCTAAAAGAAGTAACAGGAGATGCAATTGTAATAATAGATGCAGATTTACAAGATCCACCAGAATCAATACCAGATATGGTAAAATTATGGGAAGCCGGAAATGAAGTAATATATGGAAAAAGAAAATCAAGAAAAGGTGAATCACACTTTAAATTATTTACAGCCAAAATGTTTTATAAAACTTTAAA
>ENA-OOXY01002057-OOXY01002057.1-human-gut-metagenome-genome-assembly--contig:-NODE-2057-length-11612-cov-1.741975_pt1 | contig 11612 bp, 9 predicted proteins | sample MGYA00241593_ERZ501355 | MGnify/ENA primary metagenome ERZ501355 (study PRJEB25962, sample SAMEA2042739) | human gut metagenome | biome: human gut; feature: human-associated habitat; material: faeces... | reverse complement strand
ATGCCTGCCCCGTCGGGGCGTTGACCTTGACGCAAGCGGGCATCGTCACGGATCGCTCTCTGTGCCGCACATGCGGTAGATGCGCCGAGGTTTGTCCCACTTTGGCGATGGAGATGTCCGGCCGTGAGTATTCTATCGACGAGGTCATGCGTGAGATCGAGAAAGAGACGGTCTTTATGGATCGCTCCGAGGGAGGCGTTACCTTCTGCGGGGGAGAGCCGTTGTCGCGTCCGTCGGACTTGATCGCTCTGCTGGATCGTTGCGGAGCGTTGGGAATCCATCGTGCGGTGGATACGACCTTGTTCGCCTCGCCGGATACCGTCCGTAGCGTAATGGAGCGCACGGATCTTTTTCTGGTGGATTTAAAGCTTATGGATTCCGGTAGCCATCGTCGTTTCACGGGTGTCCCGAACGAGCGTATCCTCTCCAATCTTCGGATGATCGCCGAGGCCGGCATAGACTTCCTCATTCGCGTCCCCTTGATCGAGGGCGTCAATGCGGACGAGGAGAATATATTCCGCTCTGCCACCTTCCTAGCCTCCTTGCCGTGGAAACGCAAAGTCGTCAATCTCCTCCCGTACCACGACATCGGAAAAGGTAAGCACGATAAGCGAGGAACCCTCTACAACCCCGGGCACCTTCCGCTATCCACCCCTTCCGAGGCAGTCCTGCAAAGGTGTATCGATCAATTCGCCTCTTGCGGGATAACTGCGTTGATCGGAGGATAGTTCTCTTTGGGAACTATTCTTCTTTCAATAATTGGTTGATTGTATGAATGAATAATTCGGCTTGCGGATATAAGTTATCCAACATTTCCTTATCACAATAAACAAAATCGTCATAATCTCCACTATGTCTTTTCTCAAATAAAGTCGAGAATATTTTCCCGATTTTTATAGGAAGCTTTCCGGTAGAGATAAAATGTAATCCAAGCATAGTCTTAACTCCATTATGTGTTTGTGGTTGGTGATCATATTTTAATAGCAGGGAAACCGCTGCGTAATAGCATGCATAATAGAGGCGATTAACAGCAGCATTATAGAAAGACTCACGCATCATCACTTGAGCTTCTTTCAATGTCTCATAAGCACGTTGGATTCGATAGTTAATCAATGCGTTCTTACTTTCTTCATCTAGGATCTCTTTCATAATATAATACCTTCGTTTATAACATTAATATAGAAAGGAGTTTTAAAGGGACGGTTTTCCCAGAGTTTTCTTAACATGACGATGGGGCTGATATTTACGCCAGTCTTTAGTTCCAGCTCATACAAGGGTAAAGTAATTTCTTCCTCTCGTTCCAAAGTCATTTTCTCTCCGTCTATCAAGATGAGTAAGTCGATATCGCTATCAATCCGAGCGTCTCCACGTGCTTCCGAACCGAATAAGATAGTTTGTGCCGTGGGAGCTATCCGGCGCATGATATCTTTTATCTGATCTATAATTTCTGTTCGTTTCATTTTATCTTTTCATTAAATGACTTCTGTCGTGAGACAAAGATAATTATTTTTCTGATTATTACCATTTCTTCCGATACTCCGTAGGCGATATCCCGACGTGTTGCTTGAAGTATTTACCGAAGAAGGATTGGTTGGCGAAGTTTAGCCGGTCTGATATCTCTTGGATGGAAAGGGTGGAGGAGGATAATAACGCCTTCGCCTCCAAGACAACGTAATTATCGATCCATTCCCCGGCTGTACGGTTGCTGACGTTCTTTACCAAAAGAGATAAATATTTGGGAGTCACACATAATTTCCCGGCGTAGAAAGCTACCGATCGTTCCTGCTTATGATGTAAGGCGAGCGTTTGTATGAACGCCGCGAACAACTCCTCTTGCCGGCTCTTCTTCACCTCGATCGGCATATGATTCTTAAACATGCCGTAAACCTCGTGGAATACCGCCAACAATAAGCTCTGGGCGATCTCTTTCCGGTAAGGATGCCCTTTCGCTTTCACTTTCTTCCAGAGGAAAGAATGATATTCCTTGATACAACCTATCTCCTCGGCATTCAACTCGGTGACCGGATGCTCCTTGATGTAGAAGAACGCCGGCAAGGTATTCTGTATATGAGGAATGATCTCCTCCATGAAATTCTTGGAGATGACGATGAAGATCCCGGCCACGTCCTCGCTACGTTCCACGTGTTGGATGATCTGATCAGGCAAGGACAATACGAGATGGTTTTCCCCTACGACATATTCCTCCATATTGATCCGTATACGCATGAAGCCTTTCGTGCAAAGCGCGAATACGACGGCGTCTATTCGCATCGGATGGTCGAGCGAGGGAATATCGTCGATGTTATCGAATATGACGAAATCCTCGTCGATAAAGTCTATGCCGGGTACGTTCTCGATAAGAGAGATACAAGCTTGAGGTAGATCTGTTACGTTCATAATTTATTCTTGTTTGGGCGATAAAATTAGTGAAATAATAGAATAATCCAATTGAAATGTGTCAAATAGGACAATTTGGTTGCAAAACGGAACTTCTTTGGAGTGGATAAACTCATCATCTTCGCGGTATAATAAATCATAGGATATGAAAAGGATGAAAGGCATTGTTTATGGAGGATTATTATCCGTCGTGTTCGTGATGTCCGGATGCTCGGGCAGTCAAAAAGAGGGACGGGATAGCAAAGAGATCCCGGTGGAGATCGTGAAGATAGCGAAGACCGTTCCGGCGGATACAAGGAATTACGTGGGAACGGTAGAGGAGGTCGTATCCTCCTCGATTAGTTTTCAGGTGATGGGTAATGTAGAGCGAGTATTGGTGGGCGAGGGGCAGAAGGTCCGTGAGGGCCAACTACTAGCGGTGTTAGACAAGGCGACGCTGGAAAACGCCTATAATGCCTCGGCCGCTTCCTTGCGACAAGCGGAGGATGCCTATGCCCGCATGAGAACCTTGCACGAGAATAAGAGCCTGCCGGATATGAAATGGGTAGAGGTGGAGAGCAAATTGGAACAGGCCCGTTCCATGGAGCGAATCTCGAGGAAAAACCTTGAGGACCGGAACCTGTATGCCCCGTTCGGCGGCGTTATCGGCAAGCGCATGGTTGAGGCGGGAGAGAACGTGCAGCCCGGGCAACCGGTTTTCTCCTTGTTAAGGATAGAGGCGGTAAACGTGAAGATCGCCGTCCCGGAGAATGAGGTCGCCACGCTCGGCGATCAAGCCGCTATGATAAAGGTAGCCGCTCTGGGCGGACAATGTTTTGAGGGGAAAGTGACGGAGAAAGGTATCGTGGCCAACCCTATCTCCCATACTTACGAGGCGAAGATCCGGCTGGAGAACCCGTCCGGCGCTTTGTTGCCCGGCATGGTTTGCGATGTACGCCTGTCGGGAGAGGAATCCGTGCCGGCTATCGCCTTGCCGAACAACGCCGTGCTGATAGCGAACGACGGGGGGCGTTTCGTCTGGAAGATCGTAGACGGAGAGGCGAAAGCTACGCCCGTACGGACGGGCGACTTGACGGAGCAGGGCTTGTTTATTCTGGAAGGGTTGAACGAGGGGGATATCGTCGTGATAGGCGGTTACCAGAAAATCAGTGAGGGCATGAGAGTGCGTGCGTTATGAGAGAACGTAAAAACGGAGTGATCGAATGGACCATGCGTCATTACCAGATCACGTTGCTGGTGATTACCGTGCTGGTCGGGTTGGGTATTTGGGGCTTGGTGGACATGCCGAAACAGGAATTCCCGGAGTTCACCATCCGCCAAGGCGTGGTCGTGGGTGTTTACCCCGGGGCGACTTCCGGAGAGGTGGAGGAGCAGTTGGCCAAGCCTTTGGAGAGATACCTGTTTACCTTCAAGGAGGTAAAGAAGAAAAAGACGTACTCCATGTCAAGGGATGGAATGGTGTACGTGATGGTGGAGCTGAACGACGACGTGAACAATAAAGACGAGGTCTGGTCGAAGATCAAGCTCGGCTTGCAGAACTTCAAGTCGCAACTGCCCTCGGGCGTACTCGCCGTCATCGCGAATGATGATTTCGGCGATACTTCCGCCTTATTGATCACCTTGGAATCGGAAGACAAGACCTACCGGGAATTGCAGCGATACATGGAGACGCTGGAAGACCGCCTGCGCCGGATCGAGTCCGTATCCAACCTGCGCCGTTACGGGGTACAAAACGAGCAGATCTCGGTCTACTTGGATCCAGACAAGCTAGCCGCTTACGGCCTAGATACCCGTATGCTGATGACAACCTTGTTCACCCAAGGCTTTACCACCGCCTCCGGCTCCTTGGAGAATGGCGGCTTGGACATTCCCATCCACCTTTCCGTGACTTATCCCTCGGAGCGGGAGGTAGGCGAGCAGATCCTGCTGGCCGATGCCGACGGGCATATGATCCGCTTGAAAGACGTGGCCCGTATCGTGCGGGAATATCCCGAGCCGGATAGCTATATAACGAACAACGGCAAGAAAGCGATCATCCTTTCCATGGAGATGCGTGAGGGCCATAATATCGTACGATACGGAAAGGAGGTAGACGAGGTATTGCACGCTTTCGAGCGGGATCTTCCCGGGAGTGTCTCGATCCGCCGGATCGCCGACCAGCCGAAGGTGGTGGGAGACTCGGTAAGTTCCTTCGTGCGGGATTTGTTCGTGTCCATCGTGGTCGTGATCTTGGTGATGATGGTATTGTTCCCGTTCCGCTCGGCATTGGTGGCGGCTACCTCCATCCCGATCAGTGTCTTTATCTCGATCGGTGTCATGTACGCTTGCGGCATCCCGCTGAATACGGTGACGCTGGCCGCCTTGATCGTGGTATTGGGCATGATCGTGGATAACTCCATCATCGTGATAGACGCCTATCTGGAATATCTGGACAAGGGCTATTCCCGTTGGTACGCCGCCGTCTATAGCGCCAAGAACTATTTCAGCTCGATCTTGTTGGCTACGCTGTGTATCTGCGTGATCTTTTTCCCGTTGCTTTTCACGATGACGGGGCAGATGTTGGATTTCGTGACCTTCTTCCCTTGGACGCTTTCCATCTCCCTCATGGTGTCGCTGGCGGTGGCGATGGTCTTTATCCCGCTGCTGGAGCGGGTCTTGATCAAGAAGGGATTGAAGTCCGGGCGGGAGAATACGGGCAAGAAGAGGTTCAATCTGCTGGATACCGTACAGGCCGTCTATACGAGGGCACTGACGTGGACTTTCCGTTTCCCGAAAACCACGATCGGTCTGGGCGTCTTGACGGTTGCCTTGGCGATCCTGATGATCACCCAACTGAGCCAGCGTATGATGCCGATAGCCGACCGGGATCAGTTCGCCGTCGAGATCTATCTCCCGCAGGGAACCTCGCTGGACCGTACCGCCGCCGTGAGCGATAGCCTCTATAAGCTGTTGTCGGAAGATGAGCGCATCCTGTCCGTCACCACCTTTATCGGAACTTCCTCGCCCCGTTTCCAAGCTACCTACGCCCCGAACTTGGCCGGGAAGAATTACGCCCAGTTCATTGTCAACACCGCCTCGATAGAGGCCACCCGTAGCGTGTTGGATGATTATACGGACCGGTACGCCGATTATTTCCCCGACGCCTACGTGAAGTTTAAGCAACTGGATTACCAAAACGTATCCTCTCCTTTAGAGATCCGTTTCATGGGAGACGATATCGCCCGGTTGAAGCAGGCCGGGGATTCCTTGATGGCCGTGTTGCGTGAGATGGACGGCTTGGTCTGGGTACACACCAATTACGAGGAGGCCTTGCCCGACGTACGGGTTCGATTGGACCCGGTGGAAGCCTCCCGCCTCGGGATCACGAAGGCGATGGCCTCGGCCGATCTGGCGATCCGTTACGACGGCCTCTCGGTTGGCTCCCTCTGGGAAGGCGATTACGCTTTGCCGATCCAGCTGAGATCCGATAAGAAAGGGGAGGGTGACGCGTTCGATAAGGTCGGCGACCAGTATCTTCCCACCATCGTCCCCGGCGTGAGCGTCCCGCTCCGGCAAGTCTCCACGATCGAGGGAGGCTGGAATGAGGGGCAGATCGTCCGTCGCAACGGCGTGCGTACCTTGAGCGTCTTCGCCGAGGTAACCCGGGGGACCAACCAGAACGCTATGCAGAAACGGATCGAGCGAGTCATGGAAAGCCGTATTATCCCGACCTTGCCCGAGGGCGTGACGTACGAGTACGGTGGAGCCAAGGAGCTGGATTTCGAGACGATGAACCCGCTGATGCAGGGCTTGGCGATCGCCGTGATCATTGTTTTCTTCTTCCTGTTGGTCAATTTCAAGAAGATCGGCTTGGCGTTGGCGGCCCTGTCCTCGTTGCTGCTCACCTTGTTCGGGGCGGCGCTGGGCTTGTGGGCGTTCCATATCGATTTCAGCTTGACGTGCGTCTTGGGCGTTATCAGCTTGATCGGTATCGTGGTGCGAAACGCTATCTTGATATTCGAGCATGCGCAAGACTTGCGGCTTCATAAGCATTATAGCCCGAGGGATGCCGCCTTCGATGCCGGCCGGCGACGCATGCTCCCGATCTTCCTGACCTCGGCTACAACGGCCGTGGGCGTGGTTCCCATGATCATCAGCGGCAGTTCCCTTTGGATGCCGATGGGTGTGGTGATCTGCTCGGGAACGGTCTTCTCGATGATCTTGGCGGTCATCATCCTGCCTGTTTTCTATTGGAAGATATTCGGGAATAAATGAATGATACGGATTAGGATATAATATAGGAATGAATATATGCGGAAAAAAGAGATGATAAAAAGATGGATATATGGCATCGTCGGTTCCCTCGTCTTATGCGTGGGGACCGTGAGCGCCCAGCGGACATTATCGCTGGAAGAATGCCGGGAAATGGCTTTGGAGAATAACGCGAAGATGAAGAACGCCCGTTTGGACGTAGAAGAGGCGAGGGAAGGAAAAAAGGAGGCCTTTACGAAATACTTCCCGAATGTCAGCGCCGTGGGAACAGCTTTTAAGGCGAACCACGGGATGATGGATATGAGCGTGATACCGGGCCTTCTCGAGTTGTCGATGATGGATGACGGCTTGCTGGGTGGGGTGACCGCTATCCAGCCCGTGTTCGCCGGCGGACAGATCGTGAACGGCAATAAGCTGGCCGACTTGGCGCTCGAGGTGAGCCGTTACCAGATGCGCCAATCCGAGGATGAGGTAGCCCTGACGGTGGAGCGGTATTACTGGCAATGGATCTCCCTTCACGAGAAATTAAGGACGATCGAGATCGTGGAATCCTTGGTGGGGAGTCTTTATAAGGATGTGGAGGTAGCGGTCGGCGCCGGCGTGACGACTCGCAATGACCTACTGCAAGTCCAGTTGAAAAAGAACGGCGTGGCGAGCGACCGCGGGTGGAGAACGGCTTGCGCCTCTCCAAGATGGTGCTGGCTCAATATATCGGTATCGGGGAAGATGATTTCGAGATCGATTTCACGCTGCCCGCCGAGGTGCCCTCCCCGGAGCTTTACCGGGTGAGCCATGAGGAGGCGCTCCCTACGACACTCTCTTATAAATTGCTGGAGAAGAACGTGGAGGCCGCCCGTCTTCAACAAAAGCTGAAGGTTGGGCAATACTTGCCCACCGTGGGGATCGGAGCCGGGTATATGTATCACGACTTACTGGATAAGGACCGTCCGTTCGGCATGGTTTTCGCTACCGTAGCGATTCCGATCAGTGATTGGTGGGGCGGCTCGCACGCCATCCGGAAGCAAAAGCTTCAGGTGAAGGCGGCCGAGTATTCCCGCCAAAACGCCAATGAGCTTCTGTTGGTGCAAATGCGGAAGCTCTGGAACGAGCTGGAGGAGTCTTATAAGCAAGTCAAGCTCTCGGAGGAGTCCATAGCGACGGCCGAGGAGAATGTCCGCCTTAATACGGACTATTATAAGGCGGGCACGGTAACGCTGAGCGATCTTCTGGACGCCCAATCGCTCCTCCAGCAAAGCCGTGACCAGTATACGGGTGATTATACGGCTTATTTGATCAAACGTACGGAATATTTACAGGCGACAGGGCGTTAATTTGTTTTTTTTCCATATATTTGCTTATTAACAAATAATAAAACGAGAAGTGATGATGAGCTACGCCAATTATCTTTACATAGCGATCCGTGCCGCGGTAGACGCAGGCAAGTCGATCATGGATATCTATAACGACCCCGAATCAGACTTCGGGATAGAGAGAAAAGCAGACAACTCGCCGTTGACAAAGGCGGATAAGGCGGCCCATCGATTGATAACAAACGCTTTGTCCGTTACCCCGTTTCCGGTCTTAAGCGAGGAAGGAAAGGAGATCCCGTTCAAGGAGCGCTCCAAATGGGAGACGCTGTGGATCGTGGACCCGCTGGACGGTACCAAGGAGTTTATCAAGAAAAACGGCGAGTTTACCGTGAATATCGCCTTGGTGGAGAAAGGTGTGCCCGTGTTGGGCGTCATTTATGTGCCCGTCCGGAAGGAGTTGTATTTCGCCTCCTCCTCTGTGGGTGCTTATAAGTTTACGGGAATCGATAGCAGTAGCCAGCCCTCGATGGACGAGATGAAGCAGCGGGCGATACATTTGCCGATGGCGCTGGCGCATCAAGGAGTCGTGGTAGTGGCGTCCCGGTCTCACCAAACGGAGGAGACCACCGCTTTCATCGATAATCTCCGCAAGCAGGGAAAGCCCGTTACGTTGATCAGTAGCGGCAGCAGCCTGAAGATTTGTCTGGTAGCGGAAGGCTCGGCCGATATCTATCCCCGTTTCGCCCCGACGATGGAGTGGGATACCGCCGCCGGCCACGCCATCGCCAAGTCTGCCGGTTGCGACATATATCATATCGACGGCAAGACCCCGCTTCGCTATAACAAGGAAGATTTGCATAATCCGTGGTTTATCGTGAAGTGAGGGGGATGTGTATTTTAAGTTATTGTCAGCGGTGGGAGACGGAGCATGCTCCGTCTCTACAAGCCGTACAATGCATTCTTGTTTATTTGGTTATGAACGAAATTTAGAAGACTACCTTGTAAGAATATAAGTTGGCCCAGAATCAATCATTATTGGTCTATATCCCATATAATCCTAAAAATAGGTTAGCGAAAGGAGTGCGCACTTGAGTATTCTTATTATTTTTGCGCTCTTAAAAGTAAATACATGAATTTTGATATAGTGTTTGTGTTGCTGGCCCTGATCGGCATGATCGCAGCCTTGGTATGGGATAAGATGCGGCCGGGAATGGTTCTTCTGACAGTGGTCGTGTTTTTTCTCTGCGTAGGCATTCTTACTCCCAAGGAGATGCTGGAGGGCTTTAGCAATAAAGGGATGATAACCGTAGCCATGCTCTTCCTTGTCAGTGAGGGAGTGCGGCAGAGCGGGGCTTTAGGCCAATTGATCAAGAAACTGCTTCCCGAGGGGAAGACCACCGTCTTCAAGGCGCAGGCGAGGATGCTCCCGCCCGTGGCTTTCGTGTCGGCGTTCCTGAATAATACGCCGGTGGTGGTTATTTTTGCCCCGATCATCAAGCGATGGGCGGAGGCGGTGAGGCTTCCGGCCACGAAATTCTTGATCCCTCTCTCGTATGTCACGATATTGGGCGGTATATGTACCTTGATCGGTACTTCTACGAATCTGGTGGTGCACGGCATGATTCTGGAGGCGGGATATGAGGGCTTTACGATGTTTGAGCTGGGGAAAGTCGGTATTTTTATCGCTATCGCCGGTATTTTATATTTGTTCGCTTTCTCGAATAAACTGCTTCCGGACTCGAGGACGGATACGGTATCCGAAGACGGGGAGGATGAGAATCCCGGGAATTTCCACCGGGTGGAGGCCGTGCTGGGCGCACGCTTCCCGGGTATCAACAAGACCTTGGGAGAGTTTAACTTTACCCGCCATTACGGGGCGATCGTGAAAGAGGTGAAAAGCGGCGGACAGCGTTTTACCCGTAATCTGGATACGGTGGTGTTGCATGAGGGCGATACCTTGGTGTTGTGGGCGGACGATTCTTTTATCCCTACATGGGGTGAGTCTAGTGTCTTCTTGATGTTGGCGAATGGTAATGAGGCAACGGAGCCGGTATCGAGGAAGAAACGTTGGCTGGCTTTAGGACTGTTGATCTTTATGATTACGGGGGCGACGGTAGGAGAGTTGCCAGTCGTGAAAGAGGCCGTTCCAAGTATGCGCTTGGATATGTTCTTCTTTGTCTGCATTACGACAATCATCATGGCGTGGACTAAGATCTTCCCGCCGAAGAAATACACGAAATACATCTCTTGGGATATCTTGATAACGATCGCTTGTGCCTTCGCTATCAGCAAGGCCATGGAGAATTCCGGCTTTGCCTCCATGATAGCCCGCCATATAATTAGTATGGCCGACGATTTAGGACCGTATGCGTTGCTGGCGATTATATTTATTATTACCAATATATTTACGGAGTTGATCACGAACAACGCCGCGGCGGCATTGAGTTTCCCGATCGCCTTGTCGGTGGCTACGCAATTAGGCGTTGATCCGACCCCATTCTTTGTCGTGATCTGTATGGCGGCGTCGGCTAGTTTCAGTACGCCGATCGGCTACCAGACCAACCTGATCGTACAAGGCGTGGGAGGCTATAAGTTCACGGATTTCGTGAAGGTGGGCCTGCCCTTGAACTTGATCACGTTCTTGATCTCCGTGTTTGTAATACCTATGATATGGAAGTTTTAGAAAATAATATCTATCCGATTTTCGACCGTATGCTGGGTCGTGAGGATAAAGAGGCGCTTCTGGGGCAAAGGGGAGTGATGGTGTGGTTCACGGGTTTGAGTGGCTCGGGGAAAAGCACGATCGCTATCGCCTTGGAGCGTGAGTTGCATAAACGGGGATTGCTTTGCCGCATCCTCGACGGGGATAATATCCGTAGTGGTATCAACAATAATCTCGGGTTCTCGCCGGAGGACCGGGTGGAGAATATACGCCGGATCGCCGAGGTGGGTAAACTGTTTGTCGATACGGGTGTTATAACCATAGCGGCTTTTATCAGCCCGAACAACGAGTTGAGAGAGATGGCGTCCGCTATCATCGGTAAAGCGGATTTCTTGGAGGTTTACGTAAGTACGCCGCTCGCCGAGTGCGAACGCCGTGACGTGAAAGGCCTGTATGCCAAGGCCCGGAAAGGCGAGATCAAGGAGTTTACCGGGGTTTCCGCCCCGTTCGAGGCGCCGGAGCGTCCGGACCTGTCCTTGGATACCTCCGTATTGAGCGTGGAGCAATCCGTGAGCCGGTTGTTGGAGTTGATCATACCGAAAGTAGAAATTAAACACTGAAAAAAGATATGTCTGATTACAAGTTAAGTCATTTACAGGAGCTGGAGGCCGAGTCTATCCACATCATCCGTGAGGTAGCCGCCGAGTTCGAGAATCCTGTTATGCTTTATTCCATCGGGAAGGATTCTTCCGTGATGGTCCGTCTGGCCGAGAAGGCTTTCGCTCCGGGTAAGGTTCCTTTCCCGTTGATGCACATCGATTCGAAATGGAAGTTTAAGGAGATGATAGAGTTCCGTGATTCTTATGCGAAGAAATTCGGCTGGAACTTGATCGTGGAGTCTAATATGGAGGCTTTCCACGCGGGCGTGGGCCCGTTCACGCATGGAAGCAAGGTGCATACGGACTTGATGAAGACGCAGGCTTTGCTTCATG
>ENA-OOXY01002047-OOXY01002047.1-human-gut-metagenome-genome-assembly--contig:-NODE-2047-length-11653-cov-3.500862_pt1 | contig 11653 bp, 9 predicted proteins | sample MGYA00241593_ERZ501355 | MGnify/ENA primary metagenome ERZ501355 (study PRJEB25962, sample SAMEA2042739) | human gut metagenome | biome: human gut; feature: human-associated habitat; material: faeces... | reverse complement strand
CAGGGCTTCGGGTAGGATGTTTTTGCCATTCTGAGTTTTAGCGGACAGCAATATTTCCTAATATCTTCATGAATTCAATCTCGGTTTCAAATGATGAATGCTTTTGCTTGCAAAGATAATGAAAATCACTGAAAGCAAAGAATTGACATCATCAATTTAGGCAGTCAAACAAAGTAGAAGGATTAAAAGGTTCGAGTCCTTGGTGACACCGGGGGTTCGAATCCTTGTTGGGTACCGGGGTTCGAATCCTTGTCGGGTACTGGGGGGTTCTAATCCTTATTGGGTATCAGGGGAGATCTTTGTTGGGTACCGGGGGTTCGAATCCTTTCGGTAGTAGAACCCCCTCAAAGGATGGTCGGTAGTAGATAGAGATTTACCACCACTTGTTTTGGATAGAACTATCTTCGAAAAAGAACCCTCTCACCTATACTGGTAATGCTTAGGATAACAGGAAGATAGAGATGAAACGAAAATATTTATGGACGAAATTAAGACGGAATAAGGACGAAAATTTAGATTAATTTCTTGTCTATATCAAAAGAATAACTTAAATTTGCAACCAAAAGAAGTGTTCTGCTACATTACGCTACAATAAGATACATTAAAGATACAATATATATTGTATATAATATGTTGATTATCAGCGGAGATACAATAGCTACACAATTCGAGGACAATTTAGTTCGTGCGGATTTCTGAAAGCGATGTTATCTTTGTGTATGCAGTTCATGATATTGATGTTTATACAGGCTCGTGAATATGCGATGAGCATGGTAGGACTCCGGAATAATGCCATTTGTAAGGTATAGTGAGATGGATGTCTTCGTTTTCGTGCCTGATGGAGAGAAAAACTGGGGGCCAGATAGTCCGAGAGGAGGTCTCTAAAACGTTAATAAAATAAAACATAATTCTATAACCCCGCTGAATATCAGCCATTTGAGGTGCTCCGTCCACGGACGCTTATTGGACAGAAATAGGCATAAATCAGCATTTTTGCTAATAAAACAACATTGATTATCAACGAGTTATGAGAGGTGGTAGTTCACCTTTGTATCCCTCTCTCTCCGCTTAACATTTTTTCAGACTATCTGAGGAGTATGTAAGAAATTAAGCTAATCGCCGTAATTCCAATGAGTTACGGCGATTTTTGTTTTCCGATTCACTTGTTCAGACTACTAAAAAAGAGGCTGCATAGTCTCAAAATAGTCCGTTTTTGTTACACTGGTGTTACGGCAAAACACCAAAAATCAAAATTGTAACACAGACTATGTACAGAGCACGTCAAGACTATGTGTAATTCATTGTCTCTCAAAATATTATGTTTAACTTTGCAGCCGTCGAGTTCGTAATATTCGCCTGTAACAAGAGGTGATTTTAACAATTAAACGGCTTTTTAAAATTACTAGTAGTATGAGACGAGCATTCAAGACAGTTTTCTACATGCGTGGAAACTTCGTGAACAAGGAGGGCAAGAGCCCCATCGTGTTGCGCATCACATTGGATGGCGACAGAGTGACAATCGGGACGACGGGTATCACCATTACCCCGTCGCTGTGGGACATCAAGAAGCAACGGCTGAAGGAGAAGACCACAGAGGCCTTGCAGGTCAACAAGAAGCTGGACAACATCGAGAGTGAAATCCAGGAGATCAGTGACAAACTGAAGTATGAAGGCAAACTTTCCCTGGAGAAAGTAAAAGCCATCTATCTCAACACAGAGGATAACTCCAACACTATCGGTGCATTGTTCGATAAGTATCCGTCGAGCATTAAGGATCAAGTAGCAGTAAAGCACCTTAGCACGACCACCCTGCAGAAGTATATGCTCTGCCAGGTTCGCTTCATGGCTATACTCAACGACAAGTTTCATTGCAAGGACATGCTCCTGAAGGATGTCACTCCTGCCGTGATACAGGATTTCAGCGTCTATCTGATGACCGTAGTCCGCCAGTGCAACAATACTGCCATGAAAACGATGAAGACGCTCAAGACCGTCATCCTCTACTTTATCTTTGCAGTGTGAATATTTTAAAGGTTTATGCCTTTAGTTTCATGGTTAATTTTTACCTTTGTTGTTGTAAGGAAAAGTTGACCACCGGAGGGATAATCTATAGCCCCTACTAGACCTCGAGCCTAACACCCGTTATAGACCCTCCGGATTGAAGCTGCAGAGACCAGGTAGGAAGTTAGGCTCGAAGCCTAGATAAAGTATTAGTCTGGACAACTTCTCGGTCAACTCGTTACTTACTTAATTAAATGACAAAGTTATGAAGAAATTCTGTATTGGCATAGACATTGCCAAAAAAACTTTTGATGCGACTGCAATTTTCGTCGAATCGATAGATTCGTTGAACGAGGTTGGTTACAGACAGTTCGATAACTGCCCGTCAGGCTTCAGAGCTCTTGTCTCATGGGCAAAGAAGTTGTGCAAGCAATGCAGCGGCAAGCTGTCGGAAGACGGGTTGTTCTGCATGGAGACTACCGGTGGATACGACAGGCAGATCTGTATGTATCTTCACGACAAAGGCCAGAACGTATGGCGCGAGAGTGCTTTGCAGATACACCGTTCCTCCGGGTTCAGACGAGGGAAGAACGACAAGGCCGACTCGAGGAACATATCAGAGTATGCGGCCAAACATCAGGACAAGCTTGTCCTTTTTTTGCCCGATCCAACGGTTATCATGGAACTGAAGGAAATAGTGAATTACCGCGCCACAATGGTAGAACGCCGAAAAGAGGCAAAGACAAGGCTGTCGGAAAAGAAGTTCACCACAGTACTTGGCAAATCGCAGACAGCACGCGCAATAAACAAAATGTCTGAATCCGAGATAAAGACACTCGACGAGATAATCGAAAAGTGTAACCAGGAAATCGAGCGCATTATCAACTCTGACGAGGACTTGAAGAGAAACTAGTATTGAAGACGGAACCTTCACTTGAGGTAGCGCTATAAATGTAAATAAAAAATCAACATTACAATAAACTTAGTTAAAAACGAAAAATAATCGAGATTTCCTTTGGTCAGAAACCTAGGAAGCGGCATAAAGCTCGGAGTTATCCACTCTAACCCTTATCTTGGCGTGAAGCTACATTTGGAGCCTGTTGACCGAGGCTTCCTCACCGAGGAGGAGCTCCAGTCCAACATTAAGAAAGACTTCGAGATCGATCGTCTGGGTTTCGTCCGTGATCTGTTCGTATTCTCTTGTTTCTCCGGCTTGTCGTATATTGATGTCAAGAAGCTCAAGGCAGATAACATTGTCACGCTTAATGGCATAGAGTGGATAAAGATGGCGCGTGAGAAGACCTCCACTCCTGTCAGCGTGGTCCTTTTTGACGGTGCCAAATGCATCATCAAGAAGTACGAGAATGATCCTAAGCGCAAGGATAAGCTTTTCCCCTCGATGTCGAACCAGAAGATGAACCAGTATCTGAAGGAGATAGCAACCTCTTGTGGCATCAAGAAGAACATCACCTTTCACGTTGCGAGTCACAACAATATCATTTATTGATTGAATATCAACGAATTAAGAATTGTGAAAAATGTAATTGCTAACGATTTAGAAACGAGCTATATTCTTTTTATTTCACAACATTGCAATATACAAAGAACGCTTTGTTTTCGTGTGCAAAGGTAAATCTATTTTTTTGAAAAGCATATAGATTTGCTTAGTTTTTGCAGTTTTTTTTAGAATTTAAGACGGAAACAAAGGGTGAATTTTATTCATTTAATTGCTAATAAACAATAAATGTTTTAAGATAATTCTCTTAATTATAGTTTAATTGGTATCTTTGCAGAAAAATAAATCATATGGCAAGTAAGAATTTAAATCGAATAAAGGTCGTTCTTGCAGACAAGCAACGGACTAATAAGTGGCTAGCAGAGCAGTTAGGCAAAGATAAGACAACGATATCTAAGTGGTGTACAAACTCAAGCCAGCCAGACTTGGAAAGTTTAATGAAAACTGCCAAGCTTTTAGAAGTAGAAGTTGCAGATTTACTAAGAGATAATATTGAATAAATACGTAAAAGTATGAAACCAATCATAAAATACCGCGGGGGAAAGAGTAAAGAAATAAAGAATTTCTTGCAATTTGTGCCTCGCGATTATAACAAGTATGTAGAGCCATTTGCAGGAGGTGCAGCTCTTTTTTTCTATTTAGAGCCTCAGTGCGCCTTAATAAATGATATAAATTCTAAACTTATTGATTTTTACAGGGCTGTACAAAACAACTATAAAGCATTGAAAAGAGAATTGGTTGAATTAGAGGACATATATCGATCTAATCAAGAGGAATTCGAAGTGCAAAAGAAATTAGGCTTGCAGGATTTTGTTGATAATAAAAATGAGGATTTGTATTATCTAATTAGAGATATGTACAATGGGAAAATTGATAAAAAATATTTGGATGCAACATTATATTACTTTATTAATAAAACTTCATATTCTGGTATGCTAAGATTCAATGCAAAAGGTGAATTTAATGTACCATTTGGAAGATATAAAAATTTCAATGCAGAAATCGTCTCAGAAGAACATCATGCCTTATTAAAAAGGACAGAGATTACAAAAGGAGACTATTCTGACATTTTTGATAGATGTTCTACCACTGATTTTGTCTTTTTGGATCCACCATATGATTGCGTATTTACAGATTATGGTAATATAGATGAATTTGATTTTCTAGAAGATAGTCAAGTAAAGTTGGCGCAAGATTTTCGAAATTTACCAGCAAAATCTTTAATGATTATTGGGAAGACAAAACTCACAGAGCATTTATATAAACCATATATAAAAGGTGAGTATTCAAAAAAATATGCAGTGAATATACGGAATCGTTTCAAAGCAGAGAGTACTCATTTAATCATAACGAACTATAATTTGAAGTAAAAATGGACTCTATAACTCGCATTAAGGAATTTATAAAGCAAAATTTCCCGACTTGGGAAAAAGTGCCGTATTCTGAATTTGACGATAATATCGATTTCAGAACAGATTGGAGTGAACTGTATAAAATACATGATGGGGAAGTTATACTAATATCATATACAAATATTAGCATAACAGGTACAGATCGTCCAAAGCCTCAACTTAGAGTCTTTTTAGATGAATATAAAAGACCATTTTATTTTGCAAAAAAACATCAGTTACGCTATTATTTGTTTTCGATATTTACTAAAGAAGATGAGATGGCTAGAGGTTTGAACAACTTCAACCCTAAGGAATATATAATTTCAATCGAAACAAATCTGGACAAAGAAGGCTCTAGAAGAGATTTACGAAGTATATATGACTATGCTAATGGGAAAATTAATAATAGAAAATTTTTAAAATGTTCCCGTTCAAACTATAAAGCTGACATAAATGAGGCTTCGTTCATTTATATAGGTTCTCAAGAAACACCAGAAAAGGACACATTTGAGAATTTTATTGATATTTTTGATTCTAGACCTTATCTTAATTCAGTAAACGAGGAGGTATGTGATTTTGATAAAAAAACTTCTTGGGAAAAAAATGTCAAACTTTACCGTCCATATATTACTGCCATCAAGTCGAAGCCTTTCCTTCTGCTTGCTGGTATCTCTGGTACAGGTAAGAGTCGTATTGTGAGAGAGCTGGCAAGAGCTTGTTGGGAAGAAGGCTCAGAAGAGTATAATGCCCAAAAACCAAGGAACTTTCATATGGTGCAAGTAAAACCAAACTGGCACGACTCTAGCGACTTAATAGGTTATGTAAGCCGAGTGAGTGGCAAGCCCGAGTATGTGGCTGGAGAATTCCTCCGCTTTGTTGCCAAGGCATGGGAAGACAAGGATACGCCCTATTTCCTTTGCTTGGATGAAATGAATCTTGCACCTGTTGAGCAATATTTTGCAGAATATCTCAGCGTTATAGAGTCTCGCAAGAGTCACAAGGATGGTACGGTGACAACCGATCCAATAATTGAACCTCAATATAAGAAAGACAGAGATGAGAATACAGGGTCTCTTATCCCTAAAGAATGGTACAAGAATTTAGTGAATGATTTGTTGGCTGATTGCCCCACGGAAAAGGCCTTTGCTTTATACAATAAATTCATCGATGATGGAATCTGTATTCCTCAGAACCTTATCGTTGTCGGCACAGTCAATATGGACGAAACGACATTTTCATTCTCACGCAAGGTCCTCGACCGTGCCATGACCATCGAAATGAACGATGTTGACCTGCATGGAGGACTGACTGAGCGTAACGAACAAATAGGCAAGTTGGGCAAGGCAGAATTGATTGGCAATGCCGTGGAAGGAGCAGATGTATATGCCGGCAACAAGGATGTCTGCGAGAAGGTACTGACTTATCTTGATGCTGTAAATGCTGTGCTGAACGGAACCCCATTCAAGGTAGCCTACCGAACACGCAACGAGTTTCTGCTGTATGTGGTGAACAATCTTCCTTACAACAAGGATGAGAACGATACAGAATTGGAACCAGAATATGTCGTGGCACGTGCCTTGGACGAGATAACGAGCATGAAGGTATTGTCGCGCATTGAAGGCGATGACACTAAAGTGAGCGATGACTTCCTCGACCGTCTGAGCAAGACTATAGAAGATGGACTAAAGGGCATATCGGGCGAAGAACATACCATAACCTCAATATCCTTGGCGAAGCTGAAGGAGATGAAGGCTAAACTTGCATCGGGTTATACAAGTTTCTGGAGTTAAAAAGACATAGAATGATATGGAACTATTGACGATTGAGCACATAGATTTTACAATGATTGTCGAATGTACCAAGTTCGACAGAATTTGGAGCAAGGCCAAGAGTAATGTGGGAGAAGACAAGCTGCTTTCCACTTACTCGTGGTCGGAAGGAGTCATGTCCGTAAAACGCACTTCTGAAAATGGCACAGACATCAGCATAGAACAAGGAGTACCTGCTCCTGCCATATTCTTCGACAATGCCGACTATCCCATTTGGATAGAATTCGGAAACCATGTAAAGAATGCCCAATTCGGTTCCATACTGCAAAACGACAACGACCGTTTCTCTTTTCGCCGGCATATCTTGGCTGGTTTCATCAACTACAAGAATGAGATTGGGCGGAGCGAGATACAGCTCATATACAACACAGACAAGGAGAAAAAGATATTCCGTTTCGGTTTTGAGGTGCTAAGTACCAAGCTCGATTACCATGAGCATTGGCGTGCCATCGTTGAGGACATTGAGCGTGAATACCGTATGTTGTCGCTCGACTATATGCGTCGCACATTTCATGGCTTTGCTCCAGATACCAAGGGCGAACACCCCGACATAATATGGTGGAGCGTGTTTGAGGGCGAACAACAGAAGTTCATAAAGGCTTGCAAGAACATCATCGACCGCCCTCGCCACCGCTTGCATGGTGAGGAAACGTATGTCAGGGCAGACAAATTGAAGCAGACACCACACGACATAGAGAACCGCCTTGCCGAACATCGCAAGGAAACAGCCCATCTCTACCGCATAGAACAGCAGATACAGTCGAACGACACGCAAGAAAACCGCTTCCTAAAATTCGCCTTGCAACAGATAAGCAAGCGGTATGAAGAACTGCGCCAACGTATAGAAAACATAAAAACGGCATCAGACACGATGAAGGCTGCTATGCTCGGTACCTCCAACACTCTGAGACGACTGCAACGGCATCCTTTCTTTCGCACCGTAGGAAGATTCAAGGGAATGAGTCAAGAGAGCATGGTGCTGCAAAAGGCTACAGGCTATAGCCAAGTGTACCGCACATGGAATCTGCTTCGCCGTGCCTATTCGCTCAATGACGGACTGTATCGCTTGCAGACAAAAGACATAGCAACACTCTACGAGATATGGTGCTTTATCGAGGTGAGCCATATCGTCAAGGAGCAGCTGCGCTTGGATGATGAGGATGTGGAGCACCGCAACCGCATGGAGATGAACGGTGTGTTCTCATGGGAACTCGGCAAGGGTGAGCACTCACGCATCCTGTTTCGCAAGGATGGTGTGGAACTGGCTGAGCTTGTATATAATCCTAAGAACACAGAGGCGGAGAACGACAGCGTAGGACTGAAAGATGTGGTCGTGCCCACTGTACCACAAAAGCCAGACATAGTGCTGCAGCTCACCAAGAACGACTTGCTGCAAGGCATGAAGATGACTTATCTCTTTGATGCCAAATACCGCATTGACGGCAGGGAACAAGGCGTGGATGTGCCGCCAGAGGATGCTATCAACCAGATGCACCGCTACCGGGATGCCATCTACTATCGTGACTATGATGCCAATGCCTTGAAGAAGGAGGTAATAGGCGGATATATTCTCTTTCCTGGTGATGGAGAGCCAAATGATGTGGCAGTGTCAAAGTTCTACAAGACGATAAAAGAGGTGAATATCGGTGCGTTTCCACTTCGCCCGAAAGACACGGAAAACAGAAAGCTATTGGAACAGTTCATAGAAGAACTGATTCACACCAAGTCATACGAAACTATAGCCCATGTCATTCCTCAGAAAGGCGCATATGTAGAGGTTGGCAACCGTGTGCTTATTGGATTGGTAAAGGAAGACAATACGCAATATCAGAAGTTCATGGATGGAACTGCCACTTTGTACTACACAGGCAAGCAGTTTCCAACAACCATCGCCCTGCAAGACCTCCATTTCTTCATGCCTTACATCAAAGGGCATGGAGTGCGTGATGTGTATGAAATAGTCAAAGTACGAACCATTACGAGCAAAGAGGCAAAGCAAACGGATAGGGATGATGCGGAAAGCAAGGCTCTGCGCTTGGCTTTTGAACTGCGGTATGTGCGTAAGCAATATGTAGTTTTTCAGCCAGTTGACGCAAACAAATGGATAAGTTACACGTTTATAGATACGACTTTTGATAGGTTGGATGAATGTGTGGTGATTGATAAATAATAAAACATATAAAATATGCCAAAAAGAAAAATTAGTTTTAATTATTTGTTTCTAAAAGTTGGAGATTTAGAACAACCTATAGAGGGTGCTTTAAATAAAGTACTTAACTACATTATATCTAAAGATAAAGTAAATAGAAAACAAGATGTCAATAATGACAAATTTGCTTTTCTGGATAGCTTTGACTATGATACGACAAGTCAATATCATACAATGCAACTACTTTTTAAAAGTGCCAAGCACAGCTATCGTGCTCCCCTCCTTGATAAAAATACAGCAGAAGCAAGAGAAAATCCTAAAACAATGAGTGAGGGGGAACAAATGAAAACGCACCTCCTTATAAAAATTAAGGATGGAGATGCTATTTTGTTCTTGGAAACTGGCAATAGTATGCTTACTTGCTTGAATATTATAAATTATCTGAACATAGCTTTGTTGTCATATAATTCTCAATTTGATGAAGATGAAGAAAATAGAATTGAGGGAAAATTTTCTTTTGATATGATTGCACGTGACGATTTTCAAGAAGTTCTTCAAGGTATGGATAGGGTTTTATGTGCAGAAGTGTTTGTTGATAAATCTGTTTTAGGGTCTGAAGTCCTAAATTTTTCAAATTCATCAGAGCAAGTAAAGGAAAACGTATTGCTTACAATAAAAGCAGAACGCAAAAAGAGTATAAAAGACACATTGTATGATATTGTCAATAAATTCAATGGTGCGCATTCTCAAATTAGAAGAATACGTGTAAGAGGCAAAAATATGAATGGGAATGCTAGTGTTATAGATACAGATTTCATAGTGAAAAAAGAGTTTATTGAAGTACTGCAAGATTCAGATACAGGAGAGTACAATTCAGCAAATGTGTTTTCTCAGCTATTAGCACTGTCAAACGAATATTAGTATGTGGTGTGAGTTTCTATACGTTATATTAGCCTATTTTGAGGCGTTAAGGAAAAATGAGACAATATATGATATATTGATTCCTGCAATAATAGCATTTGCAAGTTTCATCTATACAATTCTTTCTCATAACAACACCATACAAATAGATTTTATAAACGAGGTTATGCCATTTGTAGGAACATTATTAGGTTTTACTCTTGCAGCGTTAACCCTTCTTTTGTCAAATACTAGAATTGAAGGGAAAACGAGGAGTTTTCCTACTAAAAGAGAAATTCATGGCAATACCATAACTATGTATGAATTCTTGGTAGTTTTATTTTCGTATTTGATAGTCTTTGAGTCAATTCTTTGCATTCTATATTATGCAGCATATTTATTTCCTATAAAAATAAATGGAGTTGTAGTGCAAGTATGTAACACCATATTTATTGGAGGTATTTTCCATATATTGTTCTTAACATTACGAATTGCCTCTAATCTGTATCATATAACAATTCGGAGATAATTATAATGGATATACTCTATTAATAGGCGAAGCAACCGCCTACGATAAGAAACAACAACTCGAAGTCAAGCGACCTAAGAGTTGGCTAAAAAGTGTTTCTGCCTTTGCCAATGGCGATGGAGGAACATTGGTGTTTGGTATTAGTGACGATGACCAAGTGGTAGGACTTGCTGATGCAGAAAGTGATGCGGAGAGAATAAGTGAGGAGATAAAGACCAAACTTGATCCGATACCTGCTGTCAACCTCGAATTTAAGGAAGTGGATAGCAAGAAGCTTGTGCTGCTCCATGTCTATAAGGGACAAGAGACACCATATTATTATATAGGTGACAAGCAACGATTGGCTTTTGTGAGAGTTGGCAATGAGTCTGTGGTAGCCGACAGACTTCAATTGAAAAGCCTTGTTATGAGAGGTGCTGGTCGTTCGTTCGATGCTATCCCATCACCATACAAGTTTGAAGATATGTCTTTCTCCAAGCTCAAATCTGTTCATTTCAAGCGATTGAACCAATCGTTTGATGATAGTGATTTCGTTTCATGGGGAATAGTGGACAATGACGGTAAACTAACCAATGCCGGTGCATTATTGGCAGACGATTCCCCTATACGCCATTCTCGTATCTTCTGCACACGTTGGAATGGACTGGACATGACGAGTGGTTTGGGTGAGGCTTTAGATGATGCAGAACTTGAGGGTAGTGTCATCAGTCAATTGCAAGATGCTGTTGCTTTTGTGAGAAACAACTCTCACAGAAGATGGTGGAAAGAAGCTGAATATCGAGAGGAACTGCCTGATTATCCAGAGCGTGCCGTAACCGAAGTGATATGTAATGCCATCATTCATCGTGATTACCTGGAGCTTGGCAGTGAAATTCATATAGATATGTATGACGATCGCATGGAAGTGTATTCCCCTGGTGGCATGTTTGATGGGCGATTGATACAACAATTAAATCCATTGACAGTGCCATCAAAACGTCGCAACCCTTTACTTGCAGACTTTTTCCATCGTTTGAAACTCATGGAACGTAGAGGCAGTGGCATGAAGAAGATTATTGGTGAGTATAAGCGTTTTGAAGACTTGGAAATTTATCACGCACCAGAGTTTAGTTCCAATACAACAGAATTTCATGTTACTCTATGGAACCTCAATTATGGAGCGGATGTCGTAAAAGACAACCTTCATGTCGTAAAAGAGGTAAATAATGTCGTAAAAGATGTCGTAAAAGAGACGGATGATGTCGTAAAAGGAAAAGCCATTGTCACAAAAGAATTTGCAAAAGTACGCATTCCGGAGCAAGTGCAGTCAGTTTTTAGCGTTAAGAGTTAAGCGAAAAC
>ENA-OOXY01002046-OOXY01002046.1-human-gut-metagenome-genome-assembly--contig:-NODE-2046-length-11658-cov-5.118418_pt1 | contig 11658 bp, 9 predicted proteins | sample MGYA00241593_ERZ501355 | MGnify/ENA primary metagenome ERZ501355 (study PRJEB25962, sample SAMEA2042739) | human gut metagenome | biome: human gut; feature: human-associated habitat; material: faeces... | reverse complement strand
TACATTAACGCTATTTTCTTCATCGTCAAATGTAATATCAGCCTTAACTTCCATGTTCATTGCGCCAAACATGTTGTTAAGGAACTCTTTAATATCCTTCTTAATAACTTCCTTCTGCTCAGCTGTAAATGGCTCTGCCTTAGGCTGTGCTTCAGCCTTAGGAGCTTCTTTAACTTCTGCATTCTTGTGGTTATCAGCAGGCTTATATTCTTTCTTGAAATCTTTCTTAGGTTCCGCCTTGAATTCCTTCTTAGGCTCTGCTTTCTTGAAATTATCTGCCTTCTTTTCGAATTTCTTCTCTGTATTAACAGCTGCTTCAATGACATTTTTAGGCTCTTGTGCCTTTACCTGTTCTACTACAGGCTCTTCCTGCTTTTCTCTTGCCTTAATCTTAGCAGGCTTGGAATTAAATATTCCTAAAAATCCTGAATTACCTTTGTCTATAACTTCATAATCAAGCTTATCACTTGGAATACCAAGCTTAGTACAGGCATTAGTTATAGCTTCTTCAACAGATTTTCCTGTAACTTCAATATATTCCATTACTTAACCCTCTCTATTTTCTTTTATCGTTGACCTCATTGTATCTTGATACCATACCAACCTTATCAGCAAGACTTCCCGGCTTAACAGCCTTACCATTTGCTGTTGCAGCTTCCCTTAATTCCTGAATTTTCTTATCATTAGCTTCCTTTTTCTCCTGAAGCTTCTTAGCTCTTTCAGAATTAGCAGAATTCTTATTATTATTTACATTCTTGGTACTTACAGAAGCTCCCTTAACGATAGTTTCTGCTGGAAGTCCCTTCTTAGCTCTTTTCTTATTACGCTTTTCAACATTCTTTTCTACAATCTTATCTGTTCCAATCTTATCATAATATCTGTTAATGAAGATTGTCTGGATTGTCTGTATAACAGCAGTTGCAATCCAGTAAACACCAAGACCTGAAGGAAGACTTATTGCAAGAAATGCTGACATAAGCGGCATGAAATAAGTCATCATCTTCATAGATGCTGCTGCTGGATTATCACTGTCAGGCTGCTCCATGCCAGCCTGTGAAACCTTAACAGATATAAACTGTGTAACACCTGCAAGAATTGGAATTAATATAGCTATATGAAGACCAAAACCTGGATTCTGAGACATGTTAACGCCTAAGAAAGTGTTCATATGGTTAATCTTATCAAGATTCTGTGTAATCATATCAGAAAAAGCTGGAAATGCTTCCTTTAACTTAGTCCACTGATCTGCAGTAAATGAATTAAGTGTTGTTACAGCTGTGCTTGTATTGCTCCAGTCAACAGTCTTTCCGTATATCTCATTAAGAGTATCAGCATATCCTGAAACAGATGAAATACCATCAGCACCATTAAGTCCAAGTATATTAAGGAAAAGTACCTTAATCTGTGAAATATAAAGTGGTATCTGCTGGAATACTCTGTAAAGAGCAAAAAGAATAGGCATCTGAATAAGAAGCTGCACACAGCTTCCCCACTGTGAAACACCATATTTTTCATAAACAGCCTTAGTTTCTGCCTGCATCTTCTGCATAGCTACTGTATCACTGTTCTTTCCTTTATACTTCTCCTGAATAGCCTTTATCTCTGGATTCATAACTGACTGTAACTTAGTCATCTTCTGCTGCTTAATCTGTAATGGAAGCATTAACATTTTAACAAGCAGAGTAAAAATAATGATTGCTATTGCAATATTACCAATTCCCATTGCATTAAGACCCTTAAAAAGGATGTCTAAAATGTAACCAAGTAACTGTGCAATTGGCTTAATAATACTCAAATTGTCACCTCCGCATAATATAGCACTATCCATATATTCAGTTGTTTATTGCTTTTTTCGTTTCCCATATCTGCCTACCGGCACAGGATCAAAGCCATAAGCGTTCTTATTAAATGGATTGCACCTTAATATTCTTTTAAGTGCCAACCATCCACCTAATAAAACTCCATACATTTCAATAGCTTCAATCGCATATTGCGAACATGTTGGAATAAAGCTGCAGTATTTTCCTCCTTTGTAAGGAGATATTGCGAGCTGATATAATCTTATCATCTTAAGAACTATGAACTTGCCCGCATTCTTTAACTTAATCTTTATATCCTTCATATTAACCGCCTGTTTAATCCTGCTTATAAAGCTTATGAAGTTTCAATAAATGAATCATTGATTCCTTAGTTTCGAAAAAACCCTTATCTTTCAAACCGGCTCTGGCTACGACAACATAATCATATCCATCGGGTATACAGTCTGTACTAAGGCGGAATGCCTCTCGTATCAGTCTTGCCAGTCTGTGTCGGACAATACTATTCCCGACCTTCTTGCTCACAGATACACCTAATCGTTTGGTATCCGTTCCATTCTCAGAAACATACATAATAAGATTCTTGTTAGCAAAAGACTTCTTATTATTGTACACCTTTTTAAATTCCTGATTACTTCTTAATGTTTCAAAATCCTTATATTTCATACCATTCACCATTCTTATTAATTAAAATGTTACTTAAATTAAATATTATTATAATCTGAAAAAAGCAGATGAGAAACTCCCATCTGCCAACAAAATCAAGAAAATATTAATTAAGCTGAAAGTTTCTTTCTACCCTTAGCTCTTCTTGCTGATAAAACTTTTCTTCCACCTGCAGTACTCATTCTTGATCTGAATCCATGAACCTTAGATCTCTGTCTGTTCTTTGGCTGAAATGTCATCTTCATAGTCTATGCACCTCCTTCATTACCATTGTAGTTTATTATGGTAAGAATATTTTCATATAAAAAATTTCAAAACACAGAACTGATTATATTGTGTAAACATTATAAAGTCAAGAAAAACTTGATATTTACTGCATATATTTTTAAGTATATCAATTATATAAAAATGACTTTCAACAGGTTTTTCACAATGCTGTAATCCGCATAAACAGGACATTTCTTGTAATTTTCAGTAAGAATATAAAAGAGTTTTCCACAAAATGTTGATAACTTGTGGAAAACTCTTTATAATTATGTTAGTTATTAACGATACTTTTGAAAAAGTGCCTATTTTCGACCTTTTTCGCGTTTATAATATTATCCACACTGATGTTAATACATTTCTTTCCAGATAATTATCCACAGGGCTTAATCTGCCCAAATATTGAAAAAATTTTATAAATGATATATTATATAAGGGAATGTATTTTTATGATTAGACAGGCTAATTAACAAGCCAGAAAGGCCTAAATTTTATGGATGAATTACAGACATTGATTGATAAATGGGATTTAATTCTCTCTACTTTTAAAGAAGAACATGAAATTATTGATGTTTCTTTTAAAACATGGATTAAACCCCTCAAAATATATAAGCTTGATGGTGATGTTTTAACTCTTACTTTCTCATCTTTAGATGATGACTCTTCTGCTGATGAAAGAAGTATTATATACGTTGAAAAGAGATATCTTAAACATCTCACATGTACAATCTGTGAAGTAATGAATAAAGAATACTCAGTAATAATTATGTCTTCTGCTGAGAAAAAAGAAGATGAATTAAAGAAAAAGACATCATCTGTTTCTACTACTAATAACATTGCTACACAAAATCTTAATCCTAATTACACATTTGACACATTTGTAATAGGTACTAACAATAACCTGGCCCACGCTGCTTCTTTAGCGGTTGCCGAAACACCTGGACAGATATATAACCCTTTATTCATATACGGAGGTGCCGGACTTGGTAAGACTCATCTTATGCAGGCAATTGCACATTTTATTATTGCAAGTGACCCATCTAAGAAGGTTTTATATGTAACTTCGGAGACATTTACTAACGAGCTTATCGAATCGGTTAAGACTAACAAAAACACTGAATTCAGAAATAAATACCGTAACATTGACGTTCTTCTTATTGATGATATTCAATTTATAATAGGAAAGGTTTCTACTCAGGAAGAGTTCTTCAATACTTTCAACGACCTTTATATGCTTGGAAAACAGATTGTTATATCTTCTGATAGACCACCTAAAGAAATGGAAACTCTGCCAGACAGATTAAGAACACGTTTTGAGAGCGGACTTCCGGTAGATATCCAGATTCCTACATATGAAACTAAGATGGCTATTATTAATAAGAAGTCTGAGGCTTTAGGAATTGATTTTCCTTATGAAGTTAAAGATTATGTTGCAACTAATATTACTTCAAGTATCAGGGAGCTTGAAGGAGCACTTACCAAGCTTTCAGCTTATTCTAAGCTTTCCCACACACCTCTTACTGCAGAGTTTGCTGAGAATACACTTAAGGATCTTATATCTCCTTACTCTAAGAAAGAGATTACACCTGAATTAATTATTGATGTAGTTGCTGAACATTTCCATATCAAGCCTGAAGATATAATATCTCATAAACGAAGTGCAGACATAGCATTTCCACGACATATAGCTATGTATCTGTGCAGACAGATGACACAGACTCCTCTTGAAGCTATTGGTAAAGCCTTAGGAGGAAGGGATCATTCTACTATATTATATGGTTCAGAAAAGATTGCCAAAGAAACAGCTACTAACGAAACTACCAAGAGTACTATTGATATATTAATAAAGAAGCTTAATCCATCCTGAAAGTTATCCACAATGGACTTAGGATATTTTGTTAATTAATTGTTATTTTTATGTTGAATGTTCTTTATAACTTTTTTGGGGAACATTTTTATTTTAATCCTTCATTAATTTTTCACTGTGAATTAACATCATAATTTATGTTTTCTAACATGGTTATAATTGATGCTAATCCAGTATTTGTAAGGCCTTGCATGATTTTTAACATTTTAACAGCCCCTAAGACTACGGCTACGACATTAATATATTTATATATAGCTCTTCTCCACTACTATTTTCTTGAAAGGAAGTTATCAACATGAAATTAGTTTTTACTAAATCCAACTTAAACAAAGCTGTAGGTATCGTAATGAAAGCTGTACCTACAAGAACTACTATGAATATTCTTGAATGTATTCTTATTGATGCTACTACTAATGAAATCAAGTTCACAGGTAACGATATGGAACTTGGCATTGAAACTATAGTAGAAGGTGAAATTATAGAAAAAGGCAAGATTGCCATAGATGCTAAGCTTTTTTCTGAAATTGTAAGAAAGCTGCCTGATAATGATATTACTTTAACTACTGATTCAAATAATAATGCACTTATTACATGTGAAAAAAGTAAGTTTAATATAGCAGGAAAATCCGGAGATGATTTTTCTTACCTTCCGGCTATTATTAAAGATAAGATGATTACACTTTCCCAGTTCCAGTTAAAGGAAGTTATTAATCAGACAATATTCTCTATTGCTATTAATGATAATAATAAAATGATGACAGGTGAACTTTTTGAAGTAAATGAAGGAACACTTAAAGTTGTAGGTCTTGATGGTCACCGAATTGCTATCCGTAATATTAAGCTTGAAGGCAGATCTGATGACGTAAGAGTAGTTATTCCAGGTAAGACTCTTCAGGAAATAAGCAAGATTCTTAATGCTGATGCTGAAAGTTTTGTTAATATTTACTTTACTAACAATCATGTATTATTTGAATTTGACCAGACTCATGTTGTTTCTAGACTTATAGAGGGTGATTATTTTAAGATTAGTCAGATGCTTTCTAACGATTATGAAACTAAAGTATCTATTAATAAAAAAGAATTTCTTGATTCTATTGACAGAGCTAATCTTCTTATAAGAGAAGGAGATAAGAAGCCAATTATTATTAATATATTAAATGGTTTATTACAGGTAAATGTTAACTCTGCAATTGGAGCTCTTAACGAAGATATTGATATTGATAAAGAAGGTAAGGATATTATGATTGGTTTTAATCCTAAGTTCCTTATGGATGCTTTAAGAGTAATTGATGATGAAAATGTCACTATGTATTTAGTTAATCATAAATCACCTTGCTTTATCAGAGACAAGGAAGAAAATTATATTTATCTTATACTTCCTGTTAACTTCACAGCTTAACAAGAGAAAGGAAAGTTATGGAAGAAATAGTTTTAAGAGATGAGTTCATCAAACTTGGACAGGCAATAAAAGCAGCCGGATTAGTAGAATCTGGTGTTGAAGCTAAGATTGTTATTCAGGATGGTGAAGTTAAAGTTAATGGCGTTGTTGAGACACAGCGTGGTAAAAAACTTTTTGGTGGAGAAGTTGTAGAGTACAACGGCTCTAGTATTCTTATTAAAAAATAGGTGTTAATGTGATAGTCGAATCTGTTGAATTAAAGGATTACAGGAATTATGAATTTCTAGATATGAAGTTCAATGCGCATGTTAATATAATATATGGTGACAATGCACAGGGAAAGACTAACATATTAGAATCAATATATATGTGTTCAACTTCCAAGTCACATCGTGGCAGTAAAGACAGAGAAATCGTCAGGTTCGGTGAAGATGAATCTCATATTAAGCTGAATGTTTTAAAGCATGGTATGAAATATCGTATAGATATGCATCTTAAGAAGAATAAATCTAAAGGTATAGCAGTCAACGGTATTCCAATTAAAAAGGCTGTTGATCTTTTTGGAATTATTAATATTGTTTTCTTTTCGCCGGAGGATCTTAATATTATAAAAAACGGACCTTCTGAGAGAAGAAGATTTATGGATATGGAACTTAGCCAGCTTGATAAAATATATTTAAGTAACCTTGTTAATTACAACAAAGTACTTAATCAGAGAAATAAGCTTCTCAAAGATATAGCATTTTCACCATCTGAACAGCTGATGCAGACCCTTGATATATGGGACATGCAGCTTGTTAAGTATGGAAGCCTTATTATTAAAGGCAGAAAAAGTTTCATAGAAAAGATTAACACAATAATCAGTGATATTCATTCAAAACTTACTGGTGGTATTGAGAATATTAAAGTATGTTATGTTCCTGATGTTGATGTGAATGATTTTGAAGAAGAAGTAAAGAATTCAAGACAGAAGGATATTAAATACAAGGCTACAAGTAAAGGTCCTCACAAGGATGATCTTATATTTTTAGTCAATGACAATGATGTTAGAAAATATGGTTCACAGGGACAACAAAGAACAGCTGCACTTTCACTTAAGCTGTCTGAGATTGAACTTGTGAAACTTGTAATTAAAGATACTCCGGTACTTCTTCTTGATGATGTTTTGTCTGAGTTAGACAGTAACAGACAGAATTTTCTGATAAACAGCATAGGAGATATACAGACGATTGTTACATGCACCGGACTTGAAGAATTTATTAATAACAGAATGAATATTAACAAAATATTTAAAGTAACAGATGGTCATGTAGTTAATGAGAATTAATTACATTTTGCTTTGTAAAACAAGGAGGAATTAAAGTGGCAGATCAGAATGCAGAGAAGAATTATGGTGGAGACCAGATTCAGGTACTCGAAGGTCTTGAAGCTGTAAGAAAAAGACCTGGTATGTATATTGGAAGTACATCAGGAAGAGGACTTCATCATCTTGTGTATGAGATAGTTGATAATGCAATTGACGAAGCTTTAGCAGGTTTTTGTACACATATTGAGGTTATGATTAATAAAGATAACTCTATCACTGTAATTGATAATGGTAGGGGTGTACCTGTTGATATTAATCATAAGACAGGAAGACCTGCCATTGAAGTTGTATATACCGTTCTTCATGCCGGAGGTAAATTCGGTGGTGGAGGATATAAGGTGTCAGGAGGACTTCACGGTGTTGGTGCATCTGTAGTTAATGCTTTGTCTGAATGGCTTGAAGTTCAGGTAAAGAGAAATGGACACATTTATCAGCAGAGATATGAAAGAGGAAAGATATGTTATGACCTTAAGATAGTAGGTGACTGCGATATTGAGGATACAGGAACTCAGGTTACTTTTCTTCCTGATTCAGAGATTTTTCAGGAAACAACTGTATTTGAATTCGATATTCTTATGCACAGATTAAGAGAAATGGCATTTCTTACTAAGGGAATCAAGATTACTCTTACAGATTTAAGAGAAGGTCTTGAGCAGCAGAAAATATTCCATTATGAAGGTGGTATAAAGGAATTTGTCCAGTATCTTAATAAGAGTAAAGAACCTTTATACAGCCAGATTATTTATTGTGAAGGTGTGAAAGACAATGTTCAGGTTGAAGTAGCATTCCAGCATAATGATGGATACAATGAGGTTGTAGATTCATTTGTTAATAATATTAAGACACCTGAAGGTGGTACACATCTGACTGGTTTCAGAAATTCACTTACTAAGACTTTTAATGATTATGCAAGAAAGAATAAGATTCTTAAGGATAGTGATCAGGGACTTTCAGGTGATGATATAAGAGAAGGTCTTACAGCAATCGTATCTGTTAAGATTGAAGATCCGCAGTTTGAAGGACAGACTAAGCAGAAGCTTGGTAATACAGTTGCAAGGGGAGCAGTTGACAGTATAGTAAGTGAACAGCTTACTTACTTCCTTGAGCAGAATCCTGCAGTTGCAAAGTCTATATGTGAAAAATCGTTGCTTGCACAGCGAGCGAGAGAAGCTGCAAGAAAAGCAAGAGACTTAACAAGAAGAAAGACTGCACTTGAAAGCACTTCGCTTCCTGGCAAGTTAGCTGACTGTTCAGATAAAGATCCTAAGAATTGTGAGATATATATCGTTGAGGGAGATTCAGCCGGTGGTTCTGCAAAGACTGCAAGAAGCCGTGCTACACAGGCAATCCTTCCACTTCGTGGTAAGATTCTTAACGTTGAGAAGGCAAGACTTGACAGAATACTTGGTAATGCAGAGATTAAAGCGATGATTACTGCATTTGGTACAGGTATTCATGAAGATTTTGATATAAGCAAGCTTCGTTATCACAAGATTATTATTATGACAGATGCCGATGTAGATGGTGCACATATAGCAACACTTCTTCTTACATTTCTGTACAGATTCATGCCTGATCTTATAAGAGAAGGCCATGTATATCTTGCACAGCCACCACTTTATAAAGTTGAGAAGAATAAAAAAGTATGGTATGCCTATAATGATGATGAGCTTAATGCAATAATGACTGAAATTGGAAGAGACCAGAACAACAAAGTCCAGCGTTATAAAGGACTTGGTGAGATGGATGCAGAGCAGTTATGGGAAACAACAATGGACCCACACAAGAGAGTATTATTAAGAGTCAACATGAACGAAGATGATGATTCAGAACTTGATGTAACATTCTCAACACTTATGGGTGACAAGGTAGAGCCAAGAAGAGATTTCATAGAAGCAAATGCTAAGTTTGTTAAAAACCTGGATATATAACGAGCAGCGCATAAGACAATATAAGAATATTATGTGCGTAAACTGGATTTATACATTGCGTTAATTAATAACTTCACGGAAAGGAATTATAATAATGGATGAACATATCTTTGATAAAGTTCAAGAAGTCGATATGCAGAAAACCATGGAAAACTATTATATAGATTATGCCATGAGTGTTATCGCTTCCAGAGCACTTCCGGATGTAAGAGATGGTCTTAAGCCGGTACAGAGAAGAATTCTATATTCAATGATAGAACTTAACAACGGTCCTGATAAGCCACATAGAAAATGTGCCCGTATCGTTGGTGATACAATGGGTAAATATCACCCACATGGTGATTCATCAATTTATGAGGCATTAGTAAAGCTGGCTCAGGATTTCAATACAAGATATCCACTTGTTGACGGACATGGTAACTTTGGTTCAGTCGATGGTGATGGAGCCGCAGCCATGCGATATACAGAGGCGAGACTCAGCAAGATATCTATGGAGATGACAAGAGATCTTAACAAAGATACTGTAGATTTCATACCTAACTTTGATGAAACAGAAAAAGAACCTACAGTACTTCCATCAAGATATCCTAACCTGTTATGTAATGGTACATCAGGTATTGCCGTAGGTATGGCTACTAATATTCCACCTCATAACTTGAGAGAAGTTATAGGTGCTGTTGTAAAGATGATTGACAATAAGGTGGAAGAAGACAGAGACACAACAATTGAGGAAATCCTTGATATAGTTAAAGGTCCTGATTTCCCTACAGGTGGTACAATCATCGGCAAGTTGGGAATTGAAGAGGCTTACCGTACAGGAAGAGCCAAGATAAAGGTAAGAGCTGTAACTAATATTGAGCCAATGAATAATGGCAAGAACAGAATTGTAGTTACAGAACTTCCATACATGGTTAATAAAGCAAAGCTTATAGAAAAGATAGCAGAGCTTGTAAGAGATAAGAAGATTGACGGAATCACTGATTTAAGAGATGAATCTGACAGAGAAGGTATGAGAATTGCCATTGAGTTAAGAAGAGATGTCAATCCTAACATAATACTTAACCAGTTATACAAACACACACAGTTACAGGATACATTTGGTGTAATCATGCTTGCATTAGTAGATAACCAGCCAAAGGTTCTTAACCTGTATGACATGTTAAAGTATTACCTTCTTCATCAGGAAGAAGTCGTTACAAGAAGAACAAAGTTTGATCTTAATAAGGCAGAAGAAAGAGCCCACATTTTAGAAGGCTTAATGATTGCTTTAGATAATATCGACAGAGTTATATCAATAATAAGAGGTTCTGCAAATGTACAGATTGCCAAGGAAAGTTTAATAGCTGAATTTGCACTTTCAGAAGCACAGGCACAGGCTATCGTTGATATGCGTCTTAGAGCTCTGACAGGTTTGGAAAGAAGCAAGCTTGAAGCTGAATTGAAAGAACTTCATGAGAAGATTAAAGAATACAAGGCAATTCTTGCAGACAAGAAGTTACTTCTTGGAGTTATCAAGACTGAGATTTCAGAGATAGCAGACAAATATGGTGATGACAGAAGAACTTCTATCGGATATGATGAATACGATATTTCAATGGAAGACCTTATTCCTGATGAACCATGTGTCATTGCAAGAACTAACTTAGGTTATGTAAAGAGAATGACACCTGATAACTTTAAGAGCCAGCATCGTGGTGGTAAGGGAATAAAGGGAATGCAGACAATTGATGATGATTATATCAAAGATTTATTCATGACAACATCACATCATGTACTTACATTCTTTACTAACACAGGACGAGCTTATAAGTTAAAGGCTTATGAAATTCCTGAAGCATCAAGAACTTCAAGAGGAACTGCAATAATCAATCTTTTACAGTTAGCACCGGGAGAGACAATCACAGCAGTAGTTCCTGTTAAGATTGATACACTGCAGGATACAGATTACCTGTTTATGGCAACTAAGAAGGGTATCGTTAAAAAGACACCTGTTAAAGAATTTGCCAATATAAGAAAGACAGGAATCCAGGCAATTAATTTAAGAGAAGATGATGAACTTATAGAAGTTAAACTTACAGATGACCAGGCAGAGATTCTTATGGTAACAATGCTTGGACAGTGTATAAGATTTAAAGAAACAGATGTAAGACCTACAGGACGTTCAGCAATGGGTGTTATAGGTATGAGTCTTATGGATGAGGATGAAGTAGTTGGTGTTCAGGTAAGTACCCAGGGAGATACTATGCTTATAGTATCTGAGAATGGTATGGGTAAGAGAACAGACATTGACGAATATACAGTTCAGCATCGTGGTGGTAAAGGTGTCAAATGTTACAAGATAACAGAAA
>ENA-OOXY01002025-OOXY01002025.1-human-gut-metagenome-genome-assembly--contig:-NODE-2025-length-11784-cov-1.911416_pt1 | contig 11784 bp, 11 predicted proteins | sample MGYA00241593_ERZ501355 | MGnify/ENA primary metagenome ERZ501355 (study PRJEB25962, sample SAMEA2042739) | human gut metagenome | biome: human gut; feature: human-associated habitat; material: faeces... | reverse complement strand
GCTGGCCGGCGAAGACGAAGATGATGATTACCTGCCCGCATACAACGGTTGCTGGATAGGAAAGAACGGATCGTGGGAGAATTACTCCGAGCGCGAAGGCTTCGACGGTTCGCTTTGCGCCGAGATTGTGATAGAAGATGGCTCACTGCCGGCCAAGAATCTGAAGATAACAGCCATACAACCGGAGAGCCGGGCCGTGGCTGCGGGCGACTCGATAAGGGCTACCATAACCGTGAGCAACCTGGGCGAGGAGAGCATCAAGGGCTATACCTGCGCTTTCAACATCAACGGACAATACGCGAAAACGCTGAGCAGAACCATTGAATTGGGACAAAACGGCAAAGACATGCTGCATGTTAGTTTGCCCACAAGCAAAGAATGGGTGGGCACTGACAACAAGTTGAACCTTGAAGTGAGCGGTGAGGGCAGCACAGCAACGGCCCAAGAGCACTTTGCAGTGTACGACAGCACGCTCACCTACCCCCATGAGATGCTGCTGGAAGAGTTTAGCACGGAGAATTGTCCCAACTGTCCGAGGGCCATAGAGACCTTCGCGCAGATGGACAAGGAGGGCTTCGCCGAGCATTATCACCAAATTACGCACCACTGCGGCTACACATCCGACTATCTCACCGTGCCCGAAGACAAGGATTATACGTGGCTCTACGGCAACGAAGGCACCTATGCGCCCGCTGCCATGTTCGACAGAACGTATGTAGACGGCTTCCCCAAAGAGACGAAGATGCCCGTTCCGGTGTTTCAGGTGGGCTTTCCTGACGACATCAGACCCCTGCTTAAATATGCCCTGGCATGGCCTGCCTTTGTAAAGGTAACGCCTGAGGCACGCTATAACGAGCAAACGAGACAGCTGGATGTAACGGTCAGGATTGAGAAGAACCATGTTTTGGACTTTCTTTGCCCCTCTTCGCGCCTCAGCGTAATACTTACAGAAGACAGCGTGAAGCAACACGAGCAGGCCGGATACTCATCTACCACATTCAGACACAGGCATGTTTACCGTCAGACACTATCTGCTCTTTGGGGCGACACGCTGAAGTGGAACGGCAACGTGGCAGAGATGCACTACAGCATGACCGTGCCCGAGGTGTGGACCAACCACGAAATAACGGTTAACGACAACAATGGCAATGTTCTTGTAGACTCATGCAATGCCCGCAACCTGGAGGTGGTGGCCTTCGTCAATGAGTATAACGCTCAGCAACGCTCGGCCTGCCGCGTCTTCAACAGCGGAAGCTTCGCACTGAAGAGCATCACAGACGGTATAAGGCAGGTGTCTGACAGCTACGCAAAATCCACAGTCACAACCTATTACACGCCCGACGGCATCGCCCGTAAAGGCTTGCAGAAAGGTCTTAACATCGTGGTGAGCAGACAGGCAGACGGCAACATCACTGTGAAGAAAATAGGAAGATGAAACAAGCATGCCCGTTTTGCATGGCGAAATAGGCATTTTTGAACAACGAAATAGGCATTTTTGGCTTGCAAAAGCGGTACTTTTGGAAAGGCCAAAGATGCCTATTATGATGAAGCGGCCGAGCTACCGACGCGCCATAGCCCACAGCGCAGCGAGCATCAGCAGTCAGCATGAAAAACTATCAGGCCCGGCATAGGCTGCTTTTCTATTTTTCCCATCACATAACCTTCGGCCCGCGCAGCGGCAGAAAGTTCATTTTGGTATGCGAATGCCACACTTCCCGTGGCGTTAACAGGTAATTCGCTGAACTGATACCGGCTGATATTGCGCCGGAAGAAAGCCCTGAAATTGTCTACAACCAGTTGGCTGAGCTCCGGCCACTGGGCCTTGTGACGAGCGATGAAAGGCGACACGGAGGCCAGGAAGCGGTTGGCCATGGGCTCACGATAGACGCGCTGGATGACTTGCGGGTAGGTCATCTTGACTTCGTCTTCGAAGCACTCGCGCACGGCAATGGGCAGAAAGCCCTTGTACAGGGCGTTGAAGAAGAGCTTGCCCAGCACGGCTCCACTGCCCTCATCGCCCATGATATAGCCCAGGGGCGGAATATTGGCCACAACATTCACCCCATCATACAGGCAACTGTTGGCCCCCGTGCCCAGTATGGCGGCCACTCCACGCTCATGACGGCACAACGAGCGGGCGGCGGCAAGCAGGTCGCCGGCCACCTCTATGCTGTGCGCCTGAGTGAAAACGCCTGTCAACACCCGCTGCATATCGGGCTGGGTGGCAGGCATACAGCCCGCTCCGTAGAAAGAAACGGCCGTTACGTCATCGCCTCCGAAGCCTGCTTCGGCCAGCCGGGGCAGCAATTCGCCGCGCACGATGCCCTCTATGTCGCCGGATGACTGATGAAACGGGTTGATGCCCTGTGTGAAAACATGGGCCGCGAGCTGTTCCTTGTCGGTCAGCGCCCACTCTGTCTTGGTGCTTCCGCTGTCTGCTATGAGTCTCATCTTGATGTTTTGTTTCGGCTGCCGCCACCTCTTCAGGAGCCTACCGCAAGAATCCACCGCCATGAAAGGGTGGCCCCGCGAGGCGCAAGAAGCCGGGAGAAGGCGACAAACCTATGTCATTTTTATTTCGGCAAAAGTAAGAAAAAAAAGAGACAAGGCAAAGATAATTGAGAAATTTAGTAACTTTGCACACTATAATGCATCAAAGAGGAATATGAAGAAGCGACTTTTCTTACTGTTATGCCTGGCATTTGCCTTTGTGCTTCCCTCCAGCGCCGTGCTGAAGGAGGACAGTCTGGCCAGTTCGCTGGCCGTGCTGAGGCATGAGCTGGTGACCTATCACCGCGAGCAAGACCAGAGGTTGTTGAACTCAACCATGATGGGCCAGAAGGTATTCAAGCAGCTTAGCGACATCATGTCGCGCAGCACGCAAAACTCACTGATGCTCTATTCGCAGAAATCTGAGTATGTCTTCGACCTTGCTTATGCCTGCCATCAGGCCACGCAGCAGTATGAGGAGTTTCAGCGCAGCACGCTGCCTTTCAAGCAATACATGGCCCGCGCCAATACAGACATAGCCCGCTACGACTCGCTCATAGACGTTTTGCAGTCTATGCCCGTCATGTTTCTCTCGCACCGGGCACAGATAGACCGCAACGTGTGCCTCACGCTGGCCATCAACATACGCCGGATGCTCACCGACAACCAGCAGCAGATGCAGGAATACGTGATGTTTTACAACATGACGGAGAAGCGGCTGAAGAATCTGAATGACTATGCCCACAAGCGTTATCAGGACATACAGTTCAACATCTTCCGCAACGGAGGCGACAACTATTTCAAGGTGCTGTCTAATCTCAACATGAGCGTGATACAGACACGCATAGCCTTTGAGGAGAAATACACCCCATCGCATCAAGTAAAGTCGCAGTGGGACGTGCGGTTTATCATCGGCCTTTTTGTAATACTCATCTTCTACAGCATCATATCCATCGCGCTGAGTTATGTTATTGTTAAGATACTGATATCGAAGCTCATCAAGCGGGGGCACTTTGAGAGCCATAAGGAGTCGTTCTTTGCCAAACGCACCTGCATCATCCTGGCCTTCTCGGTGGTGATGCTGGCCATCTTGCTGGGCGTGATACGCTATTCGTCGGTGCAAAGCTTCATCGACATGGCCTCAGGACTGCTCATTGAGTACACGTGGTTGCTTGCCGTGATACTCATCTCACTGCTTCTGCGCGTCGACGGCGAGCAGATCAAGGCCTCGTTCCGCATCTACTCGCCCCTCGTGGTGGTGAGCTTCATCGTCATAGCCTTTCGCATCGTGCTCATACCGAGCGTTATCGTGAACCTGGTGTTCCCTCCCATCCTGCTGTTGTGCACCATCTGGCAGGCCAATGTGCTGATGCGCAAGCGCAAGAAGGTGCAGCGCTTCGACTATTGGCAGTCGTGCTTCTCAATGACGATGTTTGTTTTCTCGCTCATCTCATCGTTCGTGGGCTACACGCTGCTTGCCGTGCAGGTGCTGATATGGTGGACCATGCAGCTCACCTTTATCCTTACGCTGGCTTGCTGCCGCAACTGGCTGACAGACTATCGTGCCAAACACAACCTCAAGACCAAGTCCGTGTCGAAGGTTTGGGGCTTCCGTCTGATTTATTTCGTGGTGCTTCCGTCGCTGCTGGTGCTCTCGTTCATCATCTCCATCTATTGGTCGGCCGACGTATTCAACCTCAGCGATCTGACGTGGAGGATATTCACAACCAACTATATCGACTCTAAGAACTTCAGGCTGAGCATCTTCGCGCTTGCCCAGGTGCTCATCATGTGGTTCCTCTTCAACTATATCAACCACACGGTAAAGGACGCCGTGAAGCTGCATCGGATGCGTGTAGCCCCCACAACGGCTGCCAGCCGCTCCGTATTGTTTATTAATGTGCTGCAAGTTGTGGTGTGGGGCGTCTGGCTCTTGGCCTCGCTGGCCATCTTCCACGTGAGCAACACCTGGCTGGTGGTGGTGTCGGGCGGACTGTCTACAGGTATCGGCTTCGCCATGAAGGACATCCTGGAGAACATCTACTACGGTATATCGCTCATGGCAGGACGCATCAAGGTGGGCGACTACATCGTGTGCGACGGCGTGAGAGGCCGTGTGTCGTCTATCAGCTATACATCTACGCTGCTGGAAGGCATCGACGGATCGGTCATCGCCTTTCAAAACTCGCAGCTGTTTACCAAGAATTATAAGAACATGACGCGCAACCACGGCTACGAGCTCGACATCCTGGAGGTGGGCGTGGCTTATGGCACGAACATCGAACAGGTGCGCAAGCTGCTCACCGATGCCATCATGGGCTTGAAATGCATCTATAAGAAGCGCGGCGTGAAGGTGGTGCTGAAGTCGTTCGACGACAGTTGCATCACGCTGAAGGTGCTGGTGTGGGTGAACGTGCTCACGCAATACGGCGACGACGGCACCATCATGGAATGCATATACAAGACACTAAACGACAATAACATAGAGATTCCGTTCCCGCAACGCGAGATAACCATCAAGCACGAGAAGGAATATGAGGAAGAAAGAAATGAGCAATAAGAGCACGAAACCCGTTATCATAGCAGGTCCCTGTGTCATTGAGAGCGCCGAGCTGCTAGACACCGTGGCCACCGAACTGGTGCGCATCAACAGCCTGCTGGGCACAGGCATCATCTTCAAGGCATCGTTCGACAAGGCCAACCGAACCTCGCTACACTCCTTCAGAGGGCCGGGCATAGACCGGGGGCTGCAGATGCTGGCCGACGTTAAAGCCAAGCACGGACTGAGAGTGCTCACAGATATTCATGAGAGCTGGCAAGCCAAGCCCGTAGCAGAGGTGTGCGACGTGCTGCAAATACCCGCTTTCTTGTGCCGCCAAACCGACTTGTTGGTGGCCGCGGCGCGCACAGGGCGCATCGTAAACATCAAGAAGGCACAGTTTATGAGCGGAAAAGATATGCGTTATCCCGTGCAGAAAGCCGTAGAAAGCGGTGCCAAAGAGGTGTGGCTCACTGAGAGAGGCAACTGTTTTGGCTATAACAACCTGGTGGTTGACTTCAGAAACATACCCGATATGAGGGAAATCGTGCCCACGGTTATCATGGATTGCACGCACAGCGTGCAGAGACCGAGCGCCGGAAACGGCAAGACGGTGGGCGACAGACGCTTTGTGCCGGCCATGGCTATGGCTGCCAAGGCCTTCGGAGCAACGGGCTACTTCTTTGAGGTGCACCCTAATCCTGACCAAGGACTAAGCGACGCGGCCAACATGTTGGAACTGTCGAAGCTGGAAAAGCTTGTGGAAAGAATCATAAAAGAAGACTAAGGAGAAATCATGGACAATAAAATAGAACAACGACTGAAGCATTCGCTAGACTACGGTAAGGCTTGTCTGCGCGAGGAAGCGCAGGCCATACTGGACATCGTGCCCGAGATGGACGGCAGTTTTGAGCAAGCCGTGCGCATGATGTACGGCTGTCACGGCAAGATAATAGTGACCGGGCGCCAAGATAGCTGCCACGCTGGCCTCAACAGGCACCCCCGCCTTCTTCATCAACCCACTAGACGTTTATCACGGCGACCTGGGCGTGATGACATCCGATGATGTTGTGCTGGCATTAAGCAACAGCGGACAGACCGACGAGCTGCTGCGCTTCATCCCAATGGTGATACACATGCACGTGCCCATCATTGCCATGAGCGGCAACGAGCACTCGCTGCTGGCCAAGTATGCCAACTGCCACATCCTTGTAAAGGTGAAAAAAGAGGCCTGCCCTCTGAATCTGGCACCCACAAGTTCCACTACCGCCGCCCTGGCTATGGGCGACGCGCTGGCCGTAGCCCTTATGCAAGTGCGCGATTTCAGGCCTCGCGACTTCGCGCAATTCCACCCCGGAGGCGAGCTGGGCAAGCGTTTGCTCACCACAGCAGCCGATGTGATGCGCACTGAAGACCTGCCCGTCATACCGCAAGACATGCACCTGGGCGAGGCCATCATACACGTGAGTAAGGGCAAGCTGGGCCTGGGCGTGTCGCTTGACGATGAGGGTAAGGTGGCCGGACTGATTACTGACGGCGACATACGCCGTGCCATGGAACGCTGGCAGGCCGACTTCTTCAACCACACCGTGAGCGACATCATGACGCGGAAGCCCAAGATGGTGACGCCGGGCACGAAGATTACGGAGATACAACACATCATGAACACGCATAAGATACACTCTGTGCTGGTGACAGACAATGAGTTGCACCTGCTGGGCGTGGTAGACCATTACGCTTGTATGCTATGAGGCTTAGCCTGAAAATATTGTTTTTGATGGTCATTCTGGCCTTTGCTGTAGGCGCACAGGCACACAGGCCCGACAGTACATCACAGCAAACGCGGCCTGCGCAGACCGACTCTATGCTGGCAAAGGTGTTGCGCGAGGAGGGAATAACCTTCTCGCACGATAACTCTGTGACGCTGCTCACCAACGGCAGAGAGAAGTTTGACGACCTCTTCAAGGCCGTAGAGCAGGCCAGAAGCTCCATACACATGGAGTATTTTAACTTTCGCAACGACTCCATTAACAAGGAACTCATCACCCGACTGGCGCGTAAGGTGGCCGAAGGGGTTGAGGTGAGGCTCATCTTTGATGGCTTCGGCAACATGTCTAACAATCAGCCGATGCGCAAGAAGGACATTCGCCGTATCAGAAAAACCGGCATACAGATCTTTGAATACAACCCGGTGCGCTTTCCCTGGATAGATGATGTGTTCAACAGAGACCATCGCAAGATAGTGGTTATCGACGGAAAGATAGCCTATACGGGCGGCATGAACGTAGCCGACTATTACATCAAGGGCACCAGAGCCGTGGGTTCGTGGCACGACATGCACTGCCGCATAGACGGAACGGAGGTAAACACGCTGCAAAAGATATTCTTGAGGATGTGGAAAAAGGTGAGCAATGAGGACGTTCACGGCGCTAAGTACTATCGGGGCATCATGCCTGCCGACTATTTTCATGGGCTGAAGCCGGACACTACGGCTACACGATACCATAAGATGGTGGGGATCATCAACCGCGAGCCGCATACCTCCAACGCCATCATACGCGACTTCTATCTCAATGCCATCAATCTGGCACGCGACAGCATCAAGCTCATCAACCCCTACTTCACTCTTTCGCACAAGCTGGTCAAGGCTTTTGAGCGGGCAGCAAAGCGGGGCGTAAAGGTGGAGATACTGCTCTCAGCCAACAGCGACATACCCCTTACGCCCGACTGTGGCTTTTATAACGCCCATAAGCTGATGAAACACGGGTGCAAGGTGTGGATATACACGGGCGGATTTCACCATACCAAGATATTCATGGTGGATGGTGAGGTGTGCTCAGTGGGCAGTGCGAACCTCAACTCACGCAGCCTTAGATGGGATTATGAGGAGAACGCTGTGATCATGGATGCCTCGACGACGCACGAGCTGAACAATATCTTCGAGGCGCAAAAGGTTTCTTCCTTTCTGCTCACGCCCCAATCGTGGCGCGCATGGCGCACTCCGGCGCAGCGACACGTGGGCTGGTGGGCGCATTTGCTGGCACCTTTCTTATAACATACCCAGCATAGACGGGTCGCGGGCAACGCTGAAAACTAGATGGAATTGATGTCTACATAGCCATGCATCACCGCGTAGATGGTGAGAGCCGACACGCTTCGCATGCCCAACTTGTCCATGATGTTCTTGCGGTGGGTGATGACGGTGGTGAGACTGATGTTGAGTTGTGCGGCTATCTCCTTATTAATATAGCCCTGAACGATGAGCGAGAGCACCTCTATCTCGCGGTTCGACAAAATCTTACTGGTAAGAGCCTGCGGCATAGCGGGCAGGTTCTTACCCCCGTGATGGCCATATTGCTCTATGCGCAGTATCTGCCTGACGAGTGTTTCCTCCGGTTGATTGATGCAGAAGCTATGATACCCGCTGAGCTGCCTGTCAGGATTGCGCTCTGAGGTGAGCACGATGGTGATGTGCTGACGGGCATCAAAGAAGGCTTTATGCGCCAATACAACAGTCTGATCTACAAAAAAATGAAAGAAGCGCGCCGCGTCGGCCGCCTCAAAATCCTCGAATGAGCTGAACGCCTCGATGCTCACGATGGGCATAACATTCTCAAGCACCTGCTTGAGCCCTATGGTAGCCAGCGTGTTAGGCTCTATGATGGCTATCAGGGGGCGTCCGCCCAGTGTCATCTTGGCATGGTTTTGTGGATCTGCTGTATGCATTTGCTGTTGTATAAACGATACTTAAGTATTATAATTTCACGTTGGATATATCTACCAAATTGTTTACTATGGCATAGATAGTGAGGCCGGCCGAAGAGTGTATTTGCAGTTTACGGGCGATGTTGCGCCTATGCGTGATGACCGTACTGGTGGCAATGCACAGATGGTCGGCTATTTCCTTGTTGGTCATGCCCTGCACCACGCTCACGATGACCTCCTTTTCGCGGTCGCTCAGCTCCTCATCGGCGTTGGGACGCTTGTTTATCATGTGACTAATCTTCATCGATACGTCGCTCTGCTTCATCTTTCTTTCCAGCAAACGAATGGCAGGGACAAAGATATTGTCCTCTACATCGGCGTGCTGCGACAGATATTCCTCGCAGTTGTATATGTCGTAGAGAGTGGCCATGAGCTGGTTGTTGTGCAGCTTGTCAGACGGTAGATACTTGATGATGACACTCTTCAGCTCTCTGAGCTTCTGCGTTGTCTGGCTGTGATGCTTGGAGAATGTGTCTACGTCATAGTTCATATCGGCCTGCCCATCAAGCAAAGACTGCACGTAAGGAAACACGGTGTGTTCCTCATAGAGCATGTGTCGGTGCACAGACTGGGCAAACTCGTCATACAACTTCATGATGAAGCGCGTCACACTGTCGTCGCTGTCGAGCGCGCCTTGCAGCTCTTTCTTGATGAAAGGCAACTCGAAGCCCAGATAATACTGATGGCTTGCCCTGAGATACTTGAGCAACGTGTCTACCGAAAGCTGCCCCGCGTCGTCCGGACTCAGGAAGTTGTTCACCGTAAAGTTTACTACAGCCAGGAAGGTGCGTGTGTCTACGCCCTCGCTCTCACACACCTCGCTCACCGTTTTGTCGCCAAATCCCAAGCTGATGCCAAAGCTTCCCAGGCTCTGGAGCACGCTATAGTTGTCGCGTATCAGCGAAATCATCTTGTCATCGGCCTCATACATTTTTTGCTTCTTCATCTCTTCAGATCCCTCTCATAATGTTTTATTATGATGCAAAATAACATTTGTTTTGTGTAAAATGCAAATTTTGTCAAACTTTTGGGGTAGTTAAAGACTCAAAATACCAACAAATGGGGATGCTAAACATCTATGGTCATACCCTCGTCTGTGAGATAAGACTGTGGGAAAACGGCCCTCGCCTCGCTCAGCAACTTGTCTTCGTCATCATAGCGCGCGCTGTAATGGCCCAGCAACAGCTTGCCCACATGGGCAGCCTTGGCCACCTGGGCAGCCTGAGCCGCCGTGCTGTGAAAGAAGAGCTTGGCCCTTTCGGCATTGTCACTGGCGTAGGTGCTCTCATGATAGAGCGTAGACACGCCGCTCACCAGCTGGTGCAACTGGGGCAGATAGCGGGTATCCGAGCAATAAGCATAGCTCCGGGGCTTGTCGGCCGGCATGGTGGTCATTGGCTATGAGCTGGCCGTCGGGAGTGGTCCACGACGCACCATTCTTGATGTTGTTGATCTGACTCAGGGGGATGTGATAGAAGTCTATCATGTCGCGCCTGATGTGCGGAAGCGAAGGCTTCTCGCGGAAGAGAAAGCCGTTGCAAGGCACGCGATGCGACAGAGGCACGGTCTCTACCGTGACACTTTTGTCCTCGTATATCACCTTGTGCTGCGTGGTGTCTACTGCATGGAACACCACATCATACTCCAATCCGTTGCAAAACAGCTGCATCTCAGTGTGCAAGAAGGCTTGCAGCGCCTCAGGGGCATAGACATGCAGAGGTGCCGTGCGCCCCAACATGCCGAAGGTGGAAATCATGCCGATGAGCCCAAAGCAATGGTCGCCGTGCAGATGAGAGATAAACACGGCTCCCGTCTTGGTGAACTTGAGGTGGCTGCGACGCAACTGCAGCTGCGTGCCCTCGCCACAATCTATCATGAACTGCTTTCCGCGCAGCTCAATAACCTGCGACGACGGGTTATGCCTCATGGTGGGCAAGGCGCTGCCGCAGCCCAGGATGTGCACTCTGAAAGGCTCACTCATGCTACAGTCTCCTTACTTCTTCATTCGCTTAAAGCCGAAAATGCCGTCATGGTTTTCCAGATAGAGCGAGTCGGCACCCAACTCATCAATGTCGAACGTGTCGGCATTGAGCAGCAGATGGCCGTTGAGTATCTTCCAAGTGGTCCACGGATTGCTCTCAGCACGGGCGTCAGACGCCACCACACCGCCGTCTTTTATCTCGAAATTCTTATCCAGACTCTGCCACGTACCCATAAGTGAGGTGAGGTTGATAATCTCATCGGCTATGGTGTCGCCATACTCCACGTGGCTCACCACGGCCATGCGGTCGCCTGCCAGCAGGCCGCCTTTCACCACAGACAGGGTAGAATCGTCTACGTCGATGAGATAATGATGCACGCTGCCATCGTCGCACACCAGTTCGAGCGAGTGCATCGACGTGCCATCACCACACGTACCATATTGCGTGGTGTCGGCAACGGTTTGCTGGGCAGTGTCTCTCAGCGTTATGTCGGCACGGTTGTCTTTTTTTTGCTGCTTGCATCCGCTCATGGCAAACACCATGGTAGCGAGGGCCAGCAGAGCCAATATATACGTTTTCTTCATATTAATTGTGTTTACTGATATTTATTACTTCTATTTCTTTTCCAGCGCCTTGGCCTCGTTCCACAAGGCATCCATCTCGCCCAGCGTCATGCTCTTCAGGTCACGGCCTTTCTTGAGCGTCTCACGCTCTATATAGTTGAAGCGCGAGATGAACTTGCGGTTGGTTTCTTCCAGCGCGTTGTCGGGGTTGAGATGATAGAGGCGGGCGGCGTTGATAACGCTGAAGAGGAAGTCGCCAAGCTCTTGCGTAGAGGCTGCCTTGTCTTCCTTGGCCAGCTCGGTCTCCAACTCAGAGAGCTCCTCATGCACCTTCTGCCACACATCTTCTTTCTTCTGCCAGTCAAAGCCCACGTTGCGAGCCTTGTCTTGTATGCGATAGGCCTTGATGAGCGAGGGCAGCGCGTCTGGCACACCTGACAATACG
>ENA-OOXY01002023-OOXY01002023.1-human-gut-metagenome-genome-assembly--contig:-NODE-2023-length-11793-cov-1.591327_pt1 | contig 11793 bp, 9 predicted proteins | sample MGYA00241593_ERZ501355 | MGnify/ENA primary metagenome ERZ501355 (study PRJEB25962, sample SAMEA2042739) | human gut metagenome | biome: human gut; feature: human-associated habitat; material: faeces... | reverse complement strand
GAGGAGCGGCAGTCCTGGGAGCACCGCTGATCCATGATTTCTGCCTGATCAGCCTGAGCGATCTTCTCACACCATGGGAAAAGATCGAGGCAAGACTTCTGGCAGCAGCCCAGGCAGATTTTGTTGTATGTCTTTACAATCCGTCAAGTAAAAAACGTCATGATTATCTGCAGAAAGCCTGTGATCTGATGATGAAATACAAATCACCGGATACCATCTGCGGAACAGTTTCCAATATTGCAAGAGAAGGCGAAGAAGCTCATGTAATGACATTAAAGGAACTGAGAGATACACAGGTGGATATGTTTACCACAGTATTTATCGGTAATTCTCAGACAAAGGAAATCAACAATAAGATGGTAACACCGAGGGGATATAGGAATGTATAAAGTTCTTGTTTTTGCGGGAACAACAGAAGGATACGAGATCTGCCGGTTTCTGGCAGATCATAAGATAGAGACAAAGGGATTTGTTGCCACAGAATATGGCAGCAAATCTCTTACAGAAAATGAATTTCTCACTGTTCAGACCGGAAGACTGGATGCAGCGGACATGGAAGAGGTCTTTTTACAGGAGAAACCGGAAATGGTGCTGGATGCCACCCATCCTTATGCTGCTGAGGTGACTGTAAATATCAGGACAGCCTGTGAAAATACGCAGACAGCATATTACAGGGTGCTGAGAGAAGCAGGGGAACATGAGGACAGGGCAGTATATGTGGACAGTGTTCAGGCTGCAGCAGATTATCTGGATCAGACACAGGGAAGTGTACTGCTGACAACAGGAAGCAAGGAACTCGCAAAATTTGCAGAGCTTCCGGATTATAAAAACCGTGTGTATGCCCGGGTGCTGCCGTTGCCAGGCGTAATTGCATCCTGCGCGGAACTTGGATTTGATGCCGCACATACCATAGGCATGCAGGGACCGTTTTCTATGGACATGAACGTTGCAATGCTGCAGTCGTTCCATGCCGAATGGATGGTAACGAAGGAATCCGGAAGAAACGGCGGCTTTGAAGAAAAAATTGAGGCAGCAAAAAAGGCCGGTGTCCGTGTCGTTCTGATCGGCCGTCCGAAAGAGGAAGAAGGACTCTCGGAGGACGAGGTCAAGCGGTATCTCGTTGAAAAATTTGATCTGTCCGTGAAACGGGACGTCGTGATCGCCGGAATCGGACCTGGTGCAGAAGCACAGATGACGCTGGCGCTCGTAGACGCGTGTGAGCAGGCGGATGTGCTGATCGGTGCGGGACGCATGACAAAAGCAGTAGAAAAATATCAGAAGCCAATGCTTGCAGAATACAGCCCGGAAAAGATTTACGAGTATCTGAAGGCGCACCCGGAATATGAAAAGATTGTTCTTCTGCAGTCGGGTGATGTCGGCTTTTACAGCGGAGCAAAGAAACTTCAGGCCGTCCTTGCGGAAGATGCGGATTTTTCTGTCCGTGTAGAGCCGGGAATTTCTTCGCTGGTTTATTTCTGTGCCAAAATCGGAGTGTCCTGGGAGGATGCAGCATTTGTGAGCCTGCACGGACAGCACTGCAACTTTCTGGAGACGGTCCGCCGAAACCGGAAAACTCTGGCGATCGCCGGCGGAAAGGGCAGTGTCAGGGAAATCTGCCAGACGTTAAGTTCGTACGGCTGGGAGCAGATTGTGCTGTATGTGGGAACGGATCTGTCGTATCCGGAAGAACAGATTGTGACAGGAACCCCATTCGAACTTGCTAAAATGGAGTTTGCTCCGCTTGCGGTTCTTCTGTTTGAAAATCCGAATCCGGAACCAGAGTTTACAGCCGGCATGGCAGATGAAGTATTTCTGCGTGACAAAGTACCGATGACCAAGCGGGAAGTGCGCAATGCGTCTCTTTCACATCTGCAGCTTTCTTCGAATTCTGTTGTCTATGATATTGGATCGGGCACAGGTTCTGTTTCGATTGAGATGGCGCTTCGTGCAGCACAGGGAAAGGTATATGCGATAGAAAAAAATCCGGCAGCCGTTGCACTTCTGCAGGAAAATAAAAAGAAATTTGCAGTGGATCATCTGGAAATTATTGAGGGAACTGCACCGGAAGCACTCGAAGCACTCCCGGTTCCGACGCATGCATTTATCGGCGGGTCTGCCGGAAACTTAAAAGAGATTCTGGAACTGCTCCTGCGGAAGAATCCGAACATCCGCGTGGTATTAAATACAGTAACCGTGGAAACATTAGCGGAGGCAGCATCGTGTTTCAAAAAACTTGCATTTGAAGAGCCGGAAATCGTCTGCCTGCAGGCTTCCAATGCGAAAAAGGCCGGAAGAAGCCATCTGATGATTGCCCAGAATCCGGTTTATATCTTTACAGCCCAGGGAGGTGCCAAAGAATGAAAGCACCAAGAATCATGCTGGCAGCAGGAAGGAGCGGAAGCGGGAAAACGATGATCACCTGCGGACTGCTCCGTGCACTGCAGCAGATGGGAAAGCAGCCCGCAGCGTTTAAATGCGGCCCGGATTATATCGATCCGATGTTTCACGAACAGGTAATCGGCGCCCCGTCGTGTAATCTGGATCCGTTTTTCACAGAGGAAGAAACAACACAGTATCTGTTCTGCAAACATGCAGCGGGTCATGACATTTCCGTATTGGAAGGCGTTATGGGGTATTACGACGGTCTTGGCGGAATTTCTACCAAAGGCAGCGCCTACGATCTCGCCGGTATGACAAAAACGCCGGTTCTTCTGGTTGTCGATGCCAAAGGCATGAGCGTTTCAGCGCTTGCCTTTATCAAGGGATACCTGCAGTACAAAGAGGACAGCCGGATCGCCGGTGTAATCTTTAACCGGATGTCAGAGATGCTGTACCGGGAGATCGCGCCGATGGCGGAAAAAGAACTTGGCATTTCCTGTGTCGGCTTTGTGCCGGAACTGAAGGAATGCCACTTAGAAAGCCGCCACCTCGGCCTTGTGATGCCGGATGAGGTGGAAAATCTGCAGGAGCAGGTCAATCTGCTTGCAGAAACACTGCAGAAGACACTGGATTTTGAAAAAATTCTTGCGATTGCAGAAGGGGCAGAAGAGCTCTCGGGAAAAATGCCGGAAGCCCTGCGTAAGGTGACAGAAAGCGAAGCAGCCGCCAAGGTGCGTGCTGCGAAGCCGATTCTTGCCGTTGCAAAGGATGAAGCATTCTGTTTCTTTTATCGAGATAATCTGGAGCTTCTCGCGTCACTCGGAGCCAAAATCGAATATTTTTCGCCGCTTTCCGATGCGGAGCCGCCAAAGAATACAGACGGATTTCTGTTCTGCGGCGGCTACCCGGAGCTGCACGCAGAAGAGCTTTCGGAAAACCAGACCATGAGAACGAAGATCCGCGATAACATCCGTCAGGGAATGCCGGTTCTTGCAGAATGCGGCGGTTATATGTACCTGTCAGAATCCATGGAGGATATGGATGGAAATGTGTATCCTATGGTACAGGCTGTTCCGGGAAATGTTTATCGGACAAAAAAGCTGGGAAGATTCGGCTATATCACCCTCACGCCAAACACGAAGGATACCTTTCGGAACGGCGGAAATCCGGTGCGCGGCCATGAGTTCCATTACTTTGACAGCACAGACTGCGGAAGTGCATGGCATGCGGCAAAACCGCTGCGGAAGCGGAACTGGGAATGCATTCATGCGACAAAACGGATGATGGCGGGATTCCCGCATCTTTACTATATGGCAAGTCCGCACCTCGCACTGGAATTTCTGGAGCAGTGTGTCTCTTACCGGAAAGAACAGGAGAAAACAAGATGAAAACAGCATTAGCAGCCCTGATTGTGGGCTATGGATTGGACCTGCTGCTTGGAGATCCCTCCTTTTTGTATCATCCGATCCGTGTGATCGGAAATCTCATTGCCCTGCTGGAAAAATGGCTGCGGAAGGTATTTCCGAAAACGCCAAAGGGAGAGCTTGCCGGAGGAGTTTTTCTCGTGATCCTCGTCTGTCTGGCGGGATACGGTGTTCCGGCACTGCTGCTCTTTGCGGCATTTAAAATTCATCCGGTCATCGGCTTCCTTCTGGAGGTTCTCTGGTGCTGGCAGATTCCGGCAACGAAATGCCTGAAGGATGAGAGCATGAAGGTCTATCAGAAATTAAAAGAAAACGATCTTCCGGGGGCGCGCTATGCGGTTTCCATGATCGTAGGACGTGATACGGAAAATCTTTCGGAAACAGGAGTGACAAAAGCTGGAAACGATCGCGGAGAATACGTCGGACGGTGTCATTGCACCGCTCCTCTTTCTTGCCATCGGCGGACCGGCAGTGGGCTTTCTGTATAAGTCCATCAATACCATGGATTCCATGGTGGGATACAAAAATGAAAAATATCTGTATTTTGGACGGTGTGCGGCAAAGCTGGACGATGTCGTCAATTACATACCGGCGAGAATCAGCGCATGGCTGATGATTCTTGCGTCTGCATGCGAGCGCATGAACTGGAAAAATGCAGAAAAAATTTACAAACGCGACCGTTACTGCCACGCCAGCCCAAATTCTGCGCAGACAGAAGCAGTTATGGCAGGGGCGCTGGAAGTACAGCTTGCCGGAGATGCCGTGTATTTCGGCAAAGTCGTAAAGAAACCAACGATCGGCGATGACATCCGCCCGGTCGAGGCGGAAGATATCAAAAGAGCAAATCATCTGATGTATCTGACCTCGTTCCTCGGACTGGTGTTCTTTGCGGGAATCCGCGCGTTCTTTTTATTTCTGTAAAAAGAGAAGATAGAAACACAACGGAAAAGAGAAAGGAAGGCATATGGTATGAGACAAAATCCACATGGAGGAGACATTTACACGAAAAAATGCAGAGTCGATTTTTCTGTGAATGTCAATCCTCTTGGAACTCCGGAAAGTGTGAAAGAGGCGGTGAGAAAGAGCGCGGAATCGGTGGAACAGTATCCTGACGCACTGTGCCGGGACCTGACCCGGGCACTGTCGGAAAAGGAGCAACTTCCAGAAGAAAATATCCTGTTTGCAAACGGCGCCGCGGAGCTTATTTTTGCCCTGACACAGGCTCTCCGCCCGAAAAAAGCGCTGATTGCAGCGCCGGGATTTGCAGAGTATGAAGCAGCACTTTCAGCGGCAGGGTGTTTTATCCGTATGTATCCGCTGCAAAAGGAAAAAGGCTTTCTTTTACAGGACGATTTCTGCGATGATCTGACCGACGATCTGGATCTTGTCTTTTTATGTAATCCAAATAATCCAACCGGCCTTACGATTCCGCAGGAGCTTCTTTTAAAGATCCTGGATAACTGCCGGGAGCGTAACATCTATCTGGTGCTGGATGAGTGTTTCATAGAATTTCTGCCGGAGCCGGAAAAAGTGACGATGCAGGGAAAACTGGACGAATATCCGAATCTGCTGATTCTGCGTGCGTTCACAAAGATTTACGCAATGCCGGGCCTGCGTCTTGGCTATCTGCTCTGCAGCGACGAGGATCTGCTGGATCGGATCAGCCGCAGCATGCAGTCGTGGAATGTTTCGATTCCGGCGCAGATGGCAGGCCTTGCCGCCCTGAACGAGGATGCTTACGTCAAAGAAGCACGGGAACTGATCGGAAAAGAACGCGCCTGGATGAAAGCAGAACTGGAAAAAGCAGGTCTTACCGTATGGGATTCCTGTGCAAATTATCTGTTCTTTGAGGGACCGAAAGGACTTGCCGCACGGCTGGAAAAAGGCGGCATTCTGATCCGCGACTGTTCCAACTACCCGGGCCTTGCCGACGGATATTACCGTGCAGCCGTACGCACACATGAAGAAAACCAGATTCTGACAGAAGCCGTTTCACAGATTCTGCAGTGGTTTTAGGAGGAAAAACGATGGCGAAAGTAATTATGATACAGGGAACGATGTCAAATGCGGGAAAAAGTCTGCTTGCGGCGGGCTTATGCCGGATTTTCCATCAGGACGGATACCGTGTGGCGCCGTTCAAATCACAGAATATGGCGCTGAATTCGTTTATTACGAGAGAAGGCCTTGAGATGGGACGTGCACAGGTCATGCAGGCGGAAGCGGCCGGGATCGAACCGTCCGTTTTGATGAACCCGATTCTGTTAAAGCCGACGAATGACACCGGTTCGCAGGTGATTGTAAACGGTGAGGTACTGGGAAACATGAGTGCGCGGGAATATTTTTCCCACAAAAAAGAGCTGATCCCGGACATCATGAAAGCGTACCATGCACTGGAAGAACAGTATGATATCATTGTGATCGAGGGAGCCGGAAGTCCGGCGGAGATCAACCTGAAAGCCGATGATATCGTCAATATGGGAATGGCAAAGCTTGTGGATGCACCGGTGCTCCTCGTCGGAGATATTGACCGCGGCGGCGTTTTTGCTCAGCTTTACGGTACCGTAGAGCTTTTAGAGCCGGATGAGCGCGACCGCATCAAGGGTCTGATTATCAACAAATTCCGCGGGGACAAAACCATCCTGGACCCGGGCGTTGTGATGCTGGAAGAAAAAACACACATCCCGGTGGTCGGCGTGGCGCCGTATCTCCACATCGAAGTGGAAGACGAGGACAGTCTGACCGAGCGATTCACCAGAAAAGAGGAGATCGGTCTCATTGACCTTGCGGTCATCCGTCTCCCGCGTATTTCAAACTTCACCGATTTCAACCCGTTCGAGCGGATCGAAGGCGTATCACGCCTGTCTGAGCTGGGACGACCGGATCTGATTGTTCTTCCGGGAACGAAGAATACGATCGAGGATCTGCTCTGGATGCGTCAGAATGGTCTGGAAGCGGCCGTACTGAAGGCGGCTGCGGCCGGAAAAGTAATTTTCGGTGTCTGCGGCGGCTTCCAGATGCTCGGAGATACGCTGAGCGATCCGCTGCATGTCGAAGCCGGCGGAACGATCAAAGGAATGGGACTCCTGCCGATGGATACCGTATTTGCCGGTGAGAAGACGAGAACCCGCGCGGAGGGCGCTTTTGGAAAAACAGAAGGCGTTCTTGCCGGGATCGAGGGAACCCGGATCGAGGGCTATGAAATCCATATGGGAGAAACGGTGCGGAAAGAAGGAACAGAAGCATTCACGTTCATCGATGATCAGAACCGTGCTGATTCGGATAAGCTGGACGGTGCACAGAAAGGAAATGTGTACGGTACGTATGTGCACGGCATTTTCGACAAAGAAGAAGTTGCCGAGCGGATCGTGGAAGCACTTGCAAAGAATAAGGGAATTGCCATGGAGCAGATTCACGGTGTCGATTACCAGACATTCAAAGAGACACAGTACGATATTCTCGCAGATGCGCTGCGCGAGCATCTCGACATGAAGAAGATTTATCAAATTCTGGAAGAAGGGGCATAAAGATGAAGATAGAACTGGAGCAGGTAAGCCCGCACGAGATTGAAAAGAGAAGCTTTGAAATTATCACGGAAGAATTAAACGGAAGAACGTTTCCAGAGGATCAGGAACTGGTTGTAAAGCGGTGTATCCACACAAGTGCGGATTTTGATTATGCGGATAATCTCTGCTTTTCGAAGCATGCGGTGGAAAAAGGCATCGAGGCGATCCGGGAGGGAGCCTGCATTGTGACGGATACGCAGATGGCAAGATCCGGCATCAACAAAAAGGTGCTTGCGCGCCACGGCGGTGAAGCGCTCTGCTTTATGTCAGACGAAGATGTTGCGGCAAGAGCAAAAGAAACCGGAAGCACCCGCGCGGCAGCCTGCATGGAAAAAGCGGCGGAGCTGGATAAAAAGCTGATTATTGCGGTTGGAAATGCGCCGACGGCACTGGTCCGCCTCTATGAACTGATCGGGGAAGGAAAAATAAAACCGGCGCTGATCATCGGAGTTCCGGTCGGCTTTGTCAATGTGGTACAGTCCAAAGAACTGATCCTGACACTGGAAGATACCCCGTATATTGTAGCGAGGGGGAGAAAAGGCGGAAGTAATATTGCGGCATGTATCTGTAACGCACTCCTGTATATGATGGATCAGGACCGCGGATATTAAAAATAGATGAAAAAACGGAAAGCAGAAGTCTTGACAGATTTCGAATCACCGTTTATACTATGGAACATGGAAAAAGGCTTGGAAGGGAACAAGTAGACGTACAAAAACGCGGACAGAAAGCAGCCGGCAGATGAGAGGCGCATGCAGGTTCTGTACGATTCGAATACATCCCGGAGTTGCGCACCGAATAAAACGGGCGGCAGAAGAACTATGATGCACGTTTTTAGTAGGCTGCGACGTAAGAGACGAACGTTACAGCGTCAGGGTATTCAGAGGTTTTGGATACCGACAAAGGCAGCTGCCGTGAGACAGCTGTGAAGTAAGGTGGTAACACGGGAGATACGGGCTCTCGTCCTTTGAATCGGAAAGGACGGGAGTCTTTTTGTATAAAAAACTTTGGTCCCAAACGGTAACACATACCCGAAAGTCAACCGAAAAAAGGAGAAAAACAAAATGCAGATTTATGACGAACTGATCGCCAGAGGCCTTCTGGCACAGGTAACCGATGAAGATGAAATCAGAGACCTGGTAAACAATGGAAAAGCAACGTTCTATATCGGATTCGACTGCACCGCAGACAGTCTGACCGCAGGTCACTTCATGGCACTGACCCTGATGAAACGGATGCAGATGGCAGGAAACAAACCGATCGCCCTGATCGGTGGCGGCACCACCATGATCGGTGACCCGTCCGGAAGAACCGATATGAGAAAAATGCTGACCCGCGAGGAGATCGACCACAACGCAGAGTGCTTCAAACGTCAGATGGAGCGTTTCATCGAGTTCGGCGAGGGAAAAGCTATGATGCTCAACAACGCAGACTGGCTGCTGAACCTGAACTATGTAGAACTGCTCCGTGAGGTAGGTGCATGCTTCAGCGTCAACAACATGCTCCGTGCAGAGTGCTACAAACAGCGTATGGAAAAAGGTCTTTCCTTCCTGGAGTTCAACTACATGATTATGCAGAGCTACGACTTCTATCACATGTTCCAGAAATACGGCTGCAATATGCAGTTCGGCGGCGATGACCAGTGGTCCAACATGCTGGGAGGAACCGAACTGATCCGCCGTAAACTTGGAAAAGATGCCTATGCAATGACCATCACCCTTCTGACCGACTCTCAGGGCAAGAAGATGGGTAAAACCGCAGGAAACGCTGTATGGCTTGACCCGAACAAGACCAGCCCGTTCGATTTCTACCAGTACTGGAGAAACGTGGACGATGCCGACGTCTTAAAATGTATCCGTATGCTGACCTTCCTGCCGCTGGAGCAGATCGACGAGATGAGCACATGGAAGGATCAGCGCCTGAACGAGGCCAAGGAGATCCTGGCCTACGAGCTGACCAGCATGGTCCACGGCAAGGAAGAGGCCGAAAAGGCACAGAAGGCCGCCCGCGCCCTGTTCAGCGGTGCCGCAGATACCGAGCATATGCCCGCCACCCAGTTGACCGAGGCGGACCTGACCGATGGCTCCATCGGCATCCTGACCCTGATGGTCAAGGCCGGTTTGGCCGCTTCCAACGGCGAAGCCCGCCGTCTGGTCGTGCAGGGCGGCGTCCTCGTCGATGGTGAGAAGGTCGCAGCTCCCACCGTCAGCTTCACCGCAGACCAACTGACCAAGGGCATCGTCATCAAGAAGGGCAAGAAGGTCTACCACAAGGTGACCCTGTAACCCCGGAAACTCCAGAAAACCAAACTGCAAAACGCCCCGCTTCCTTCTCACAAATGAGAGGGGAGCGGGGCGTTTGCTGGTTGTATCGATGGATGGAAAAATGCTTACAGCTCGAAGGCTTTTTTCAGCACGTCGTAGGCGGCATCCTCATTCTCCGCGCGGACCAGCAGGGAAATATCCAAGTCGCTGGTGGTGATGAGCAGCACTTCGATGTCTGCCATGGCCAGCGCATTCAGGGCGCGGGCGGCCACGCCGCAGCTGGTGACCATTTCCTCGCCGAAGAGGTTCAGCTTGGAGTAGCCGACGCTGATCAGCGGGGAAGCTTTGGCGTCTTTATCGAGGTTGGCGGCAGAGATGGCCTTCATCACAAGCGGAAGGTCGCTGGAGGAGGCGGTAAAGCTGAAATCAATGGTGGTGCCGTGGGGGGCGCTCTGGCTGATCATATCCACCACAACGCCGGTATCAGCAAAGATCTGCAGATAACGTGCCAGACTGTTGCCCTTGAACTCGACATCCTGAACGCTGATCATCATGAGGCTGGGTTCGATGTTGATCTTCGATACACCGTACATAGTAAACACTCCATTCTGCCCGTAAGGGCTCCAAGTTCCGGCACTTTCACATTTCTGCGATCATGTTACCCATATTGTACAGCCCCGGCTCCTTTTTTGCAAGATAAACGGCGGCATTCACTGCACCATTTGCAAAAATGCTGCGGGAATAAGCGGTGTGCTTGAGGGTGATGACCTCATCCTGCCCGCAGAACAGCACTTCGTGGTCGCCCACGATGCTGCCGCCGCGCACCGAGCTGATGCCGATCTCCTTCGGGTCACGCTTCTGGCGCACGGAGGAACGGTCGTACACATAATGGTACGCGCCGTCATTCTGCTCATTGATAGCATCGGCCAGCATCAGTGCCGTTCCGCTGGGGGCATCCAGCTTGTTGTGGTGATGCTGCTCTACGATCTCGATATCATAGTTGACGCCCAGCACAGCAGAAGCGCGCTTGCACAGCTCCGCCAGTACGTTGATGCCCATGGACATATTGGCGCTCTTGAACACCGGAACGCTGCGGGACAGCTGCACGACCTTCAGCTGCAACTCCTCTGAAAGGCCGGTGGTGCACACCACGATGGGCAGCTTGTGAGCTTCACAGTAGGGCAGAGCCTTTTCCACAGCGGCCGGAGAGCTGAAATCGATGATCACATCGCCCTTGCCGTCCAGCTTTTCCAGGCTGTCATACACAGGGATGCCGTTCTGTTTGCCATCCTTCAGGTCGATGCCTGCAATCACGCGGCAGTCCTCGCGCTGTGCGATCATATCACACAGCACATGGCCCATGCGGCCGCCGATGCCCTGAATGATGATATCCGTCATTTGATTTTACCTCGTTGTTTTGTTCCGCTCATTTTCCGAAAAAGGCCAAATGCCCGGAAGAGCATTCCACCGGGCATTGGACCTGCATTTTATTTAAATCAGACCTTCTGCGGCCAGCGCCTGTTCGATCTTCTCCTTGTGGGCGTCGCTGGGCTCCACCAGCGGCAGACGGCATGCGCCCGCGTTCCAGCCCAGCACGTTCATCGCGTACTTGACCGGGATGGGGTTGACCTCGCAGAAGAGGGCATCGGCCAGCGGCAGCATCTCCAACTGCAGCTGGCAAGCCTTCTTGGTGTCGCCCTCGAACCATGCCTTGCAGCACGCGTGCACCAGTTCCGGCTTGACGTTGGAGACCACACTGATGACGCCCTTGCCGCCCAGAGACAGCAGGGGAACCACCTGATCGTCGTTGCCGGAATAAATGTTCAGCTCGTCGCCGCACAGCTGTGCGATCTTGGCTACCTGAGAGATGTTGCCGGAAGCTTCCTTGATGCCGTTGATCAGAGGATGCTTGCTCAGTTCCAGAGCAGTCTCCGGGGCAATGTTCAGGCCGGTGCGGGAAGGCACATTGTAGACGATGACCGGGATGCCGGCGGCGTCCGCCATGGCGGTGAAGTGTACCACCAGACCTGCCTGTGTGGTCTTGTTGTAGTACGGGGTGACCAGCAGCAGGGCGTCTGCGCCGCACTCGGCAGACTTTGCCGCCAGTGCACAGCCGTGGTCGGTGTCGTTGGAACCGGCACCGGCGATGACCAGCGAAGGGCC
>ENA-OOXY01002020-OOXY01002020.1-human-gut-metagenome-genome-assembly--contig:-NODE-2020-length-11804-cov-3.602264_pt1 | contig 11804 bp, 12 predicted proteins | sample MGYA00241593_ERZ501355 | MGnify/ENA primary metagenome ERZ501355 (study PRJEB25962, sample SAMEA2042739) | human gut metagenome | biome: human gut; feature: human-associated habitat; material: faeces... | reverse complement strand
AACCGGACGTGGCTCGAAAATATCTCCTCCGGAAAGTACCAGAACTATTACGAGAAGATGTATAAACCATTGTAACTGTTTCAGCCTTTTATTTTCAGAATTATATTAATTGGCTATTATTCCGGATGGAATTTCAATATGTTTGAAAATTGATAATAGCGAATGGATATTACGTGTAGTGGATCAAAGTAAAGAATCGTATAAACAGATTCTGAAAGCAACCAGCGTGTTTGGAGGAGTGCAAATCTTCAAGATTGTTATAGATCTGTTAAAATCGAAGATTATCGCTCTGTTTCTCGGACCGGAGGGCGTCGGTATGTTCTCGTTATTTCAGAATCCAGTTCAATTGATCTCTCAGCTAACAGGCTTGGGTATCAATACGAGCGCGATACGAGATGTCGCACAGTCCAGAGAAGACGAGATCGAATTGGGGAAGACCGTAAAAACAGTACGTTCCTGGTCTCGGGTTTCCGGTCTTGTTGGCATGCTGTTTTTGCTGTTCGCTGCACCATTAGTCAGTCGCTGGACATTCGGCAGCGAAGAGCACGCAATGGATTTTCGCTTTCTATCCCTTGCTGTTTTGTTCATCGCCCTTGGAAATGAAAACGATGTCATCCTCAAAGGGCAAAGAAAAATTGTATATATTGCGAAAGCCGGTGTATCAAGTGCCCTTTGCGGGTTGATAGCATCTATTCCTGCTTATTACTTCTTGGGTAAGGACGGAATTGCAGCAATCGTTGTATTAACATTTTTTGCAGTATATTTTTTCAATCGGCATTATGCCCGGAAAGAAATTATCAAAGAGGTTGATCTGACGGGGCGTGAAATCTTTCAGAGGGGAAAGACAATGGCCTCGTTGGGATCCATGTTGGTGCTTGCATCTGTTGTTCATACGGCTATTGCGTATCTCACCAATTTATTTATACGCAACTACGGTGATTTGGCGGATGTCGGATTTTATCAAGCAGGAATGGCAATAACTACCATATCCATAGATATGGTTTATAATGCTATGGCAGGAGATTTCTATCCCCGATTGTCGGCAGTCTGCAATGACCGCAATAAATCGAATGATTTGATTAATCAGCAAGCGGAGGTCGCTACTTTGGTATGTACGCCTATCTTAGTGTGCATGATTGCATTCGTGCCACTTCTCATTCGGTTGTTTTTATCTTCGGAATTTTTGATTATAGAGAGTTTCATTCATTGGATATTATTGGCGGCAGTCTTTCGGGCAGCATCCTACACGGTCTACTATATGATTTTGGCTAAAGGAAATACGAAAGGTTGTTTGGTATTTGCCTTGCTGATCAACGGCAGCCTTCTGTTATTCAATCCGTTGGGGTATTATTTGCTCGGATTGAAAGGGTTAGGGATTGCCTATTTGTTAATGATGTGCATTTATACCTTGGCGATCGTGTTATATGTCCGTCGTAAGTACGGGGTCGGATATCAATCGACCTTCATAAAGATGCAGTTTGAAAGCATTGTTCTTTGTGTGTTGATTTTTTTATCTGTTCTGTATCTTCCCAAGTCCTTAGCCTATATTGTCAATTCGTTGATTGTAATACCGGTTTGCTATATTTATCTGAAAGCTTTGAATGAGCGGACTGAATTTCTGACAACCATAAAGAATCGTTTTCATGGTAAATAAAACCTTGCTGTACCGTATATGGCATACGCTTTTTCCATTGAGGGAAAGTTTATCCCGGTTTCGATTGTGGAGCAAGGTGATTTTAAGTAAAGGAAGTAGATGCAACGGAACGGCTTTCGAAGGCATGAATACTCTTATGGAAAATGCATGCGTCCAATCTCGCAATATCGGATTGGGAACTTATGTAGGAAAGAATTTCAATTTACAAAAAAACAAACTCGGCCGTTTCTGCAGTATCGCGGATTATGTGAATACCAAATTTGGGAGTCATCCCACTAAGTGTTTTGTCACAACATTCCCAGTATTCTATTATGTTATGATACAAAAAAACTCGGTTTTCCTTTTTATCAAGGGTGTGTGTGATATTGGGAAATATGCAGATCCGAAACGACAATATCTCGTTGATGTCGGCAATGACGTATGGATCGGAAACCACGTATTGATCATAGGCAGCGTAAAAATCGGTGACAGAGCAATTATTGCTGCAGGCGGTTGTAGTAAAGGATGTAGAACCGTATAGTATCACAGGAGGAATTCCGGCAAGACACATTCGTTACTGATTTGCTGAAGATCAAATAACATTTCTGCTTTCTTTTAAATGGGGGGGGGTAGATTAACCGACATTATCGGGAATTTCAAAATATCGGGAATTTTATACGAAAGATGAGAAATGAATAATAGTATTTATAAACTATTTCGTCGGATTTTCCTGTTGCCAGGAAACGTATATCAATATATACGTTGTAGAGTGGTATTTGGGAAAATAGGTGTACATACACATGTTGTACCACCATTTGCAGTTCAGAGGGGGGGGGAATTTTTATTGGCGATCAAACTATTATAAATAAACATGCATGGTTGATGACGCTACCGCTGATCGAAGGTTCTGACGCTAAGATCATTATTGGCTCACGCTGTCGTATCGCTTTTTATGCGCACATCGTAGCAACCCATCGGGTCATTATCGGGAATAATGTCAATATCGCGAATAGCGTTTATTTGTCAGACAATATCCACGGATACGAAGATATCAATATTCCGCCCAGAGATCAGCCGATCATCCAGAAAAGAGATGTTATAATCGGCGACGATACGTGGTTAGGCGAACGAGTCGCCGTTATCGGAGCCCAAATCGGGAAACATTGTGTGATTGGTGCTCATTCGGTTGTAACTCGCGATATTCCTAATTATTGCGTTGCTATCGGTGCTCCCGCACGAATTATCAAACGATACGATTTCTCCAGGCAAGAATGGCGAAAAACGGATTCTTGCGGAAATTTCACAATAGATTGATTCGAATGGATTTGTTGTGAAATGGGCAGATCGTTCACAACAAATCCATATGAAATATTTCCGACTGCTCTTCACCCTGCCATTCCGTCTTATAAAAGTTGTATTTTACAAAATACGGTTTCGCTCGTTCGGTTGGCGATCCGTGATTCGTTCGCCGCTTCATCTGGTCGGTTGCCCTAATATCATCGTTGGGAATAGGGTGAGTATCGGGTATAAGACATGGTTGCAGGCTTTGCCTTTGACCGGGGCTGAAGAATGTAGGCTGGAATTGCGCGACCGAGTGGTTCTCGGACATTTTAACCACATCATATCAACTCGTCGGATTATACTTGAAGAAAGTGTTTTGACCGCGGATAAGGTTTATATCAGCGATAATTTGCACGGATTTGAAAATATTGATATTCCGATCAAGGATCAGCCTGTTATGCAGCACAGAGAGGTGGTCATCGGCGCGGGATCATGGTTGGGCGAACATGCTTGTATTTTGGGTGCGTGTATCGGTCGCCATTGTGTGATCGGAGCCAATTCAGTAGTCACGCATGATATTCCCGATTATTGTGTCGCTGTGGGTGCTCCCGCACGGATTATCAAGCGTTACAATCCGGTAACGAAGAACTGGGAACGGACTGCTCCCGATGGCAGTTTCTTACAAAAATCGGTTTAATATTCCATATTTCACTATGAAACGAGTTTTGATTACCGGAGGCGCAGGCTTCATCGGCTCCAACGTCGCACGCAAACTGCTCGCGAAAAACTATGATGTAACGGTTCTGGACAATCTTTCTCCTCAGATTCACGGGGAAGATCCCGAACATACTTCACCGCTCTATATCGGTATCAGGGACAAGGTCCGGTTTATCCGTGGCAGCGTCACGAACCGCGAGGACTGGCTCGAAGCGCTGAACGGAGCGGATGCCGTCATCCACCTGGCGGCGGAAACCGGAACAGGGCAGTCCATGTATGAAATCGAAAAGTATGTGAACGTCAACATTGGCGGTACGGCCCTCCTGCTTGACCTGCTTACTAATACTCCGCATACGGTCCGACGCGTCGTAGTCGCCGAATCGCGCGCCATTTACGGCGAAGGCCGCTACTGGAGCGACGAGCTGAATACATATGTCTATCCCTTAGAACGTCCCGACGAGACGATGGCGCGGGGCGATTTCGAGGTAAAATATCCGGAGTGTACGAAACCGCTGCGCCTGGTCGCGACGACGGAAGACTCGGCGATCCATCCCAATTCGGTGTACGGAATCACCAAGCAGGTACAGGGGCAGCTCGTCCATTTGGTTTGCAAGAGTATCGGAGTGGAGTCCGTATCGTTCCGTTACCAGAACGTGTACGGTCCGGGCCAATCGTTGAGCAATCCCTATACGGGCATTCTGTCGATCTTCTCCACCCGCATCAAGAACGGAAACGGAATCAATGTTTTCGAGGACGGACGCGAAACGCGCGACTTCGTCTATATCGACGATGTGGCGGACGCCACGATTCTCGGCCTGGAGGCTGAAGGGGTATCGGGCCACGCCTTCAATATCGGAACGGGGGTGGCGACCGATGTTCTGACGGTGGCCAATACACTGAAGAAATATTATGGTATCGACGTTCCCGTGACAGTTTCGGGTAACTATCGGCGATATCCGTCACAACTTTGCGGATATATCGCAGGCGCGCCGTCTTTTGGGCTTCGAACCCAAGTGGACGTTCGATGCCGGCATCGCCAAATTCGTCGAATGGGTAAACGGACAAGAAATCCAAAAAGACAATTACGAAACTTCGATCGAAGAGATGAAGAAAAAAGGGTTGTATAAATAATAAATATGGGAAGACTTTCGGAAATCCTGGATGTCCTGAATTTCAAAACACTGTATTTCAACTTCAAATACCTGCCGTTCCGTCGGGCCGTCCGGTTCCCGATTCTGATAAGCCGACACTGCCGGGTCAGGAAAGCCGGAGGCACGGTTGAAATTCTGGCTCCGGTTCATTTTGGCATGATCCGGTTCGGGATGGACGGCGTGGGCATATTCGACAATCGACGCTCCCGAAGTATTTGGCAAGTGGAAGGCAAACTGATATTCGAAGGCAGGGCCTTTATCGGACACGGCTGTAAAATCTCGGTGGCAAGGGGGGGGGAATTGCGTTTGGGCGACAATTTGAAAATTACGGCCGAATCCGCAATCGCCGCAACGAATAAAATCCACATAGGTGCAAATTGTCTGTTATCCTGGAATATTCTGATAATGGATACGGACTGGCATTCGGTTTTGGATCAGAATGAGAATATCATCAATCCGGCCCTCCCCGTGCAAATCGACGACCATGTCTGGATCGGCTGCGAGGTAACCATACTGAAAGGGGTTTCCATCGCATCAGGATGTATCGTGGCTGCCGGAACCATCGTCTCCAAATCTGTCGCGGATCCGAATTGCATCATCGGAAAGAATCCGAACGAAATATTGAAACGAAACATTCAGTGGAGAGCATAAAACAATGGAAACGATTTTAATTTGCATCGGCTGCATAATTGTCGCTTGGATACTGTTAAAAATTTTCATCGGGTTTGTCGTCCTGGCCGGTGCGGGCTTTTTATGTCAATATTCGAAACTAACCGATTCGGATTCAACCGGGGAAACGGACTCCAAACAGCATGATTCAAAATCCAGGGGGGGGGAACTCCGACAATTTCTCGTCCGTCAGCTATCGGCCATGGTTCGCCTGACAATTTACAAAACAGCAGCCATACCATCGCATCGAATCCGGAATTTCATCTATCGGCGGATTCTCGGAATTCATATGGAGAAAGACGTAACGGTATATTACGGAACCGAATTCCGGGCACCTTGGAAAATCTCTATCGGAGCCGGGACCATTATCGGCGACCAGTGTATTCTCGATGGCCGGAACGGAATCGAAATAGGTCGGAACGTGAATTTCAGCACCGGAGTCTGGATATGGACCATGCAGCATGACTACAACGCCGTTGATTTCAGCTTGTCGGCCAAAGGCCGGGTCCGCATCGGAGAACGGGCATGGCTGGGGCCCGGATGCATAATTCTCCCCGGGGTGACAATCGGGAGCGGGGCGGTGATTGCGGCCGGAGCCGTCGTCTCGAAAGATGTCCCGCCTTATACATTGGTCGGAGGAGTGCCGGCCAAGCCCATCGGCAAACGAAACGATAACTTGAATTATGTTTTCAAATGGGCGGAACGCGCCCGCTATCTGTAATCGCTTTGGAACAGGTTCACATAGGAATAGTTACAGTATTGTACAACAGCGAGAATGTGTTGGAAGATTTCTTCCGGACACTCGACCGTCAGACCTATCGGGATTTTAGTCTCTACGTCATAGACAACCACTCTCCGGACAATTCATTGGATCGGGCCCGGGAACTCGCCGCAACGGTTCGTTTTCGCACGGAGATCATCGCAGAGCCGGAAAACTGGGGAGTAGCCAAGGGAAACAATATCGGGATCGTCCGAGCATTGGCAGAGGGTTGCGAATACGTGTTGCTTTCGAACAACGACATTGTTTTGGAGCCCGATACTTTGGAAAAAATATACATCGGAACGGTTGAAACGAATGCAGATATGGCCGTTCCCAAAATTTATTATTACGGAACGGATCTCATTTGGCAGGCAGGAGGCCATTTTACATACTATAATGGAGCGACTGCACACGAAGGCGTGCGACAAAAGGATCGGGGACAATACGACCGGCCAAGACGGATCTCCTATGCCCCGACCTGTTTCATGTTGATTCGGAAAGCAGTTTTTGACGAGATCGGATTGATGGACGAACGTTATTTTGTCTATTACGACGATACGGATTTCCTGTGGCGGGCAAAAAAAGCGCATAAAAAGACAATGTACATACCCGGAAGCAGGCTCTGGCATAAAGAGAGCGTATCGACCGGAGGTCAAATGAGCGATTTCACGGTCTATTACATGGCTCGCAATGGAACCTATTTTTCCTTGAAAAATCACGGACTGCTGCAACGTTGCATCGTCGCCACATACGGCTTGCTGCATGATGTATTTCGCAAACCGTTTCGGCTGACTCGCAAGCAAAGAGAACTTGCACGCAAAGGTCGCCGAGACGGACATGCTCTTTTTAAAGAAAGCCGAATTCGATAGCTGATGGCTCAATACAGTATATGGTATGCGGTTCCATACATGTTGCTGCTGGCTGCATTTTATTTTTTGGCCTACCAGGAACAACGGAGTATCGCAGCCAAACGTAACCGACAAACGCTTCATATCTGGTGCGGAGTTCTTTTTTTGTTCTTTTTCGGATTAAGGGGCTTTGTCGGATGGGATTGGCACAGTTACTATCCTCTGTTTGAATCCATCCCTTCATTATTCCATCTGTCGTCTTCCGAATTCGATACCTCCGAACTAATCGAACCCGGATACATCATATATGTTGCCTTTGTCAAATTATTCACGGACAATTATCACGTATTTATTTTCATCTCCGTCCTGATCGACTTCCTGCTGCTCCATAAAATCTTCAAACGATACAACCGGAATGTAGCCTTCGCATTCGCCCTGTTCATCGGTTTCTCTCTTACCACGGAAATCAATCTGTTGAGAAACATCAAAGCGATCCTGATCTTTCTATTGGCACTGCCTTACATTCGGGAACGCAGAATCCTCCCTTACATGGCGTTGATTCTAGTGGCGAGCATGTTTCATATCAGCGCGGTAATCTATATCCCCCTATACTTTTTCCTACACAGAAAAATGCCCCGCAGCATATTGCTTCTGCTCATATTCTGCGGGATCATTCTGTTCGTCCTCCAGATTCATTATGTAACCCCATTCTTGCAGACCGCCGGTTCCTTCTTCGGGGGTAAAATATCGTTAATATCAGAGGCATACCTGAATTCGGATCTGTATTCCGGCTCACAGACCGTCAGTTTGCGCTTTATCGAAAGATTAATGAGTATTGGACTGGTGATTGTCTATTACAAAAAAATAATCTCTGGAAATCCGAATAACATTCTGTTTGTCAACCTGTTCATCGCATACATGCTTGTCACGCTCTATCTATATGAGGCAAGCATCCTGTTCGACCGCATAGGCACCTTGTTCATCGTATCGTATTGGTTCATATATCCCGTCATTCTGGAAAATATCAGTCTCAGGAACAATCGTCGTATTTTCCTCGGCATTACGATCATATATATGCTGATGATCGTATATACCCATACTTCTAACGGATTATACCGATACGACAACGTTGTATTCGGCATATCAGATTATTCGACCCGACAGCAATATTTCAACTCCGTCTCTTCCGACCTCAGAGGCGATTAGATTCCCGAATATGAAAATATTGATCGTCACCGGCTCTTATCCCCCGGAAACCTGCGGCGTAGGCGACTATACGTACAACCTGTTCAACTGTGTTGCGGCACGTGCTTCCAAATGGATGCTTTACACGTCTCGGAACTGGAAATTCAAATCCATCTGCAAGACGATTCGTGAAATAAAAGCATTCTCGGCAGATGTAATTTTCATGCAATCTCCGACGATGGGGTACGGCTGGAGTCTCGTTCCCCATATCGTTACCGCGTTCTTTTCCTGCTGTACTCCAATAAAATATGCGGTAGTTCTGCACGAATTCACACAGTTGAGTTTCAAAGCACGACTGGCGGCCTCCATTATGTTGTTAACGGCGAATCACGTAGTATTCACCAATGAAACGGATCGGCAAAGTGCAATTCATTATTTCAGGCGACTGCGCAAACGCAGTTCCGTAGTTAAAATCTTTTCCAATATTCAAAAGGTTCCGAAACCAAAAACAACCGATCAACGCCGATTCGATCTGGTAAATTTCGGACATATTCGACCGGGCAAGGGGATAGAGGTTTTTCTGCAGGCCGTACAGGAAATCCGGTCTCAAGCAATTCCCGCACAAGTAATTCTCGTAGGACAAGTTCCGAAAGGATATGAACCATACTACGAACAAATCGCCGAAATGTGCGCCCGACTGTCCGTTCCCATCCGTCTGAATCTTTCGGATGAAGAGGTTGCCTCCATTCTGAACGACAGCAAAATCGCCTATTTGCCTTTTCCCGACGGTATATCCGAACGCAGGGGAAGTTTCCTGGCGGCAGCCACAAATGGCGTGATCGTTCTGTCGAATGCAGGCCGATTCACCTACGAGGCTCTCCGACAGAGCGTTGTTATAACATCCCCCGAATGTGCAGCCCGAAACATCATTCGCATACTTTCGCTACCCGCAGAACGGCAGGTAGAATTGCAACGGAAAAGCCTCCGATTCCTATCCGAATACATGCCTCATTCATGGGACGAAATCGCAACCGCTTATAATAATATAGCGTCGAATTTAACCAAATGAAAAAAATAACCATTATCGGAGACTTCTGCTATCCGAATTTTGCCGGAGGATCGAGCAAACATGTGTTCGATTTGCTCACGTATTTCCCCGAATACGACTGTAATGTACGCTTGCTCACCCGGCGTCGTGATTCCGATTCCCAATATGCGGCCGATGATCCCGGGGCTACCGGTAAATACGACGCATTGAAAAAACGAGGCAATATCCGAGAACTTTCCGGAATGGGACTCTTTAACCCGTATCCCTATATTCGGATAATTGCCGGAGCCGATCATGTATTGCTTCAACATCCGGTCATGGGAATGATCGGCGGAATCGCAGCCCGTATCATGGGAAAACACACGGTGTATCATTATCATGGTCCCCTACATTTAGAATATCAAGCGAAAAGCGGCCGAAAAGGGCTCCGTTATCACATATTATGGTTATTCCAAAAAATTACAACCGTATGTTCGTCCGTTGTGCTGGTACATTCCGAATACATGAAACGGACAGCTCAGAAAGAACACCGTATCCCGAACCGAAAAATTCGACTGTTACCTCCATATATCAAAAAACCGGCCTCGTTCGTTCCTCTGCCTTGGTGGAAAGACGAAACCGACAAGACGGTCCTGTTCATTCCGCGTCGTCTCACGGCTCGTACAGGGATATATGAATTTCTCATGCGATTTCTCTCTCTACCCGCCGATGAACAACAAAAATATCATATCTATATCTCCGGAACAGGTGAACTGGCTCCAAAAATAGAAACAATCGCAAAAGAATATCCGCAGACAATCACCTATTTGGGATTCGTTCCCTACGAAGAGTTGTGGGCAATATACGGAAAAGCGGATGCGGTCGTAGTCCCGACCCTCTCTTTGGAAGGGTTCGGATACGTGATTCTCGAAGCGATGGCCTGTGGCTGTGCCGCCACCGTATCGACTACCTGCGGAGGCGGTTACGAATTCGTTTCGGAACAACTCGGAGAGGAATACACTTTCGACATTTTTGATACGGAATCCATCCTAAAAACCCTGCGATTCATCAAGGCACGCCCTGCGGATCGGGCTTTTTACCAACAAATCGCATCCCGTTTTTCTCCGGAACACATGATTCGGTATTATCTGCAAACCATTCTGAAATGAAAAAAATTCTTCACATATTGGTGCTTCCTCAAATGGCCGGTTCACAGCGAATTTCACTTGAGATATTGAAAAACCTGCCCGATGATGAATTTGAAAAACACGTTTTATTCGGAACAGAGATCTGCGGAGAGAAACGGGAGGAGTGTCAGCGATTGTTCGAGGCTGCCGGAGCAAAAGTTATCTATTTGAAAACTCTGAAACGCGCTATCGGTTTATCTGATTTTCAGGCATTAATATCTATTTACAAATTATGCAGGCAATATCGTTACGATATTGTTCATACTCACTCCACAAAGCCTGGAATTATCGGACGTATAGGAGCCCGTCTCGCCCGTGTTCCCAACATCATTCATACGGTACACGGATTATCTTTCCATGACTATGTGAAATTCCCCAAATGGCAGTTTTACTGGCTATGTGAAATGTTCGCTTCATTATTCTGTGACCGGATAATATTAGTAAATAGGTATTATGCGAAATATTTTAGATGGTTCAAATCCAAAACCTCTACGATTTACAATGGTGTCGATTTTTCTCGGTTCTCAACTCCGTCTGTATTTCCACAACAGAACGAGACTTCTTCAGTGAATGTTTTGTCCGTAGGTAGATTGGATACTCCAAAGGATCCGCTAACTCTCCTGAAAGCTGCGCAAATCGTAATCCGACAAGCACCAAACGTTCATTTTACCATCGTCGGGAACGGAGAATTGTACGCTGACTGCGAACGGTTTATCCGAGAAAATAATTTGAATACTCATATTACTCTGGCTGGGTGGCAAGATAATGTGCAACCGTTTTATGCAACCCACGATATTTTTGCTTTGACATCCATCTATGAATCATTCGGTTTAATTTTTGTCGAAGCCGGATTCCACTATTTACCGACGGTTGCAACAAATGTGGAGGGAATTCCCGAAGTCATCAAAAACGAAGTGACCGGATTATTGACGAATCCGCATGATTACGAAGGAACAGCAAAAAAAATACTTCAATTGGCATTGGATTCCCGTATGAGAACTGATATGGGACGGAAAGCGCATGAATGGGTCACATCACAATTTACGATAGATCGCATGGTCCGGGCATATGTAGAATTATATAATAGAGAATAGATAACAGCCTAAATATTTTAGCAAACATTGAAAACGAGTGTAGAAAATTGGCTCAAATAACGTTGCATTTATCATCTTAGGAATTCAATATTTATACGATCAAAGGTAGTGACCCATAAAAGAAGATACATCGCAACATATTGATACATAGAGAAGGCAAGAAACAAGCCCGAATCCCGTTTCCGACCGGAAAGCAACCGAAAGGAGTGTAACGAAACGAAAAGCCTTACGTATTGCAATACGTAAGGCTTT
>ENA-OOXY01001979-OOXY01001979.1-human-gut-metagenome-genome-assembly--contig:-NODE-1979-length-11993-cov-2.933657_pt1 | contig 11993 bp, 8 predicted proteins | sample MGYA00241593_ERZ501355 | MGnify/ENA primary metagenome ERZ501355 (study PRJEB25962, sample SAMEA2042739) | human gut metagenome | biome: human gut; feature: human-associated habitat; material: faeces... | reverse complement strand
TTTTGAGCTAAAAATAATATATTATTTAACTTTTTGATGTGTTTGCAACTTTTTTGTGCGTTTCTGTCAAATAAATATCGGATTTATTATCTTTATGTTATTTGAAATGTGTATATTTGCAACCAAAATAAAAACGCTATAATGTGCGTGGAATGGTAGGCTATATTGGTACAAGAAAAGCCTTTCCCAGCCTAATAAAAGGGCTGAAGTATCATCGAAAACTATGTTGTTCTCAAAGGAAAACTTCGAGCCCAAGGAAATACAGTCATCAACAAAATCGCCGATTGTAGTATCGAATTTCCCGAAACAATCGAATGCCTCGATCTGTTGATTACTACGGTACCTCTTCAGTTGCCTGCTTACCATATTGCGGTTTGCAAGGGAATGGATGTAGGCCAGCCCAGGAATTTGGCTAAATCAGTAACAGTGGAGTAAAACTTGTAACTTATAACAGGTAATTTGGATTTGTATAAATGGAACAATTGAAACATGAATGTGGCGTTGCCATGATACGCCTGCTTAAACCGCTGGAGTATTACGAGAAGAAGTACGGAACGTGGATGTACGGTCTGAACAAGCTTTATCTGCTAATGGAAAAGCAGCATAATCGTGGGCAGGAAGGTGCGGGACTGGCTTGTGTTAAACTGGAGGCCAATCCGGGTGAAGAATATATGTTTCGCGAACGTGCCTTAGGTTCCGGTGCCATTACGGAAATCTTTGAGAATGTACAGAATAATTTCAAGGATTTGACTTCCGAACAATTGCATGATGCAGAGTTTGCCAAACGTACATTACCTTTTGCGGGTGAAACGTATATGGGGCATTTGCGTTATTCGACAACCGGGAAATCCGGTATCTCTTATGTGCACCCGTTTTTGAGGAGAAACAACTGGCGTGCCAAGAACTTGGCTCTCTGCGGTAACTTCAACATGACGAATGTAGATGAAATTTTTGCCCGTATCACAGCCATTGGACAACATCCCCGTAAGTATGCTGATACCTATATCATGTTGGAACAAGTGGGGCACCGGCTTGATCGTGAAGTGGAACGTGTGTTTAACCTTGCCGAGGCCGAAGGGCTTACAGGCATGGGAATCACCAACTATATAGAAGAGCATATTGATTTGGCTAACGTATTGCGTACCTCCAGCCGTGAATGGGACGGGGGATATGTCATTTGCGGACTGACCGGAAGCGGTGAATCTTTTGCAATACGTGATCCGTGGGGGATACGTCCTGCTTTCTGGTATCAGGATGAAGAGATTGCAGTGTTGGCTTCCGAACGTCCGGTCATTCAGACAGCTTTTAATGTCCCTGTAGAAGATATTAAAGAACTGCAACCGGGACAGGCATTATTGATTAGTAAAGAAGGTAAACTGCGGACATCACAAATAAACAAACCTCGTGAGAAACAGGCTTGTTCATTCGAGCGTATCTATTTCTCCCGTGGTAGTGATGTCGATATTTACAAGGAACGGAAACGGCTCGGCGAGAAACTCGTGCCGAACATTTTGAAAGCTATCAACAACGATCTTGACCATACCGTTTTCTCTTTTATTCCCAACACCGCCGAAGTTGCTTTCTACGGAATGTTACAGGGACTGGATGACTATCTGAATGAAGAAAAAGTGCAGCAAATAGCTGCATTAGGTCATAATCCGAATATGGAGGAACTGGAAGTTATTCTTTCCCGCCGTATCCGCAGTGAAAAGGTGGCTATTAAGGACATCAAGCTCCGTACGTTTATTGCCGAAGGAAACAGCCGAAATGATCTGGCGGCTCATGTCTACGATATCACTTACGGAAGCCTTGTTTCCGGTGTCGATAATCTGGTGATTATTGACGATAGTATTGTGCGTGGCACAACATTGAAGCAAAGTATTATCGGTATTCTCGACCGTCTTGGTCCGAAGAAGATTGTTATCGTTTCTTCTTCCCCACAGGTCCGTTATCCCGATTATTACGGTATCGATATGGCAAAGATGAGTGAGTTTATTGCTTTCAGAGCTGCTGTCGAATTGCTGAAAGAGCGGGATATGAAAGATATAATTGCGTCTGCCTACCGGAAATCCAAAGATCAGATAGGTTTGCCGAAAGAGCAAATGGTGAACTATGTAAAAGAAATATATGCACCTTTCACGGATGAGGAAATCTCCGCCAAAATGGTAGAACTATTGACTCCGAAGGGAACGAAAGCTAAAGTGGAAATCGTCTACCAGCCATTGGAAGGGCTTCATGAAGCCTGTCCCAATCATCGGGGCGACTGGTACTTTAGCGGCAATTACCCTACGCCGGGTGGCGTGAAAATGGTGAATCAGGCATTCATCAATTACATAGAGCAACTGTATCAATTCTGACAATCATACAACGATTCAAAAATAAGAATGAGAAATGTGACATTAATCCTTGACGACGGGAGCCGGTTTTCCGGCAAGTCGTTTGGCTACGAGAAGCCGGTGGCAGTAGTTTTTAATACTGCCATGACCGGATATCCGGAGAGTCTCACTGACCCTTCGTATGCCGGACAGTTGATGACTCTTACCTATCCGTTGATAGGAAATTACGGAGTTCCCCCTTTTTCAATCGAACCGAACGGACTCGCTACTTTTATGGAAAGTGAGAAGATTCATGCGGAAGCGATTATCGTAAGTGACTATTCTTACGAATACAGTCATTGGAATGCTGTTGAAAGTCTCGGCGACTGGCTGAAACGTGAGCAGGTTCCCGGCATCACAGGCATTGATACCCGCGAACTGACTAAAGTACTCCGCGAACATGGCGTGATGTTGGGAAAGATTGTTTTTGACGATGAACCGGACAATGTTCTTGAAGCTACTTATGCAGGCGTTAACTATGTAGATAAAGTAAGTTGCAAGGAAGTGATTCGCTATAATGAAGGTGCGGATAAAAGGAAAGTGGTATTGGTGGATTGCGGTGTAAAGACTAATATTATCCGTTGTCTGCTGAAACGTGATGTTGAAGTGATTCGTGTCCCTTGGGATTATGACTTCAATGGACTCGAATTTGACGGATTGTTTATTTCCAATGGTCCGGGCGATCCGGATACCTGTGATGCTGCGGTGCAAAATATCCGCAAGGCAATGAAAAACGAAAAACTTCCTATCTTCGGAATCTGCATGGGTAATCAATTACTCTCGAAAGCCGGAGGTGCCAAAATATATAAACTGAAGTACGGACACCGTAGCCACAATCAGCCTGTGCGTATGGTAGGTACGGAACGATGTTTCATCACTTCCCAAAATCACGGTTATGCCGTAGATAATAATACGTTAGGAGCAGATTGGGAGCCGCTTTTCATCAATATGAATGACGGTTCTAACGAAGGAATTAAACATAAGACGAATCCTTGGTTCTCGGCACAATTCCACCCGGAAGCTGCCAGTGGACCTACGGACACGGAATTTCTGTTCGATGAATTTGTAAACCTGCTTAAATAACCGACAATTATGAAAGAAAATATAAAGAAAGTATTGCTGCTGGGTTCCGGTGCCCTAAAAATCGGTGAGGCCGGTGAGTTCGACTATTCCGGTTCACAGGCACTCAAAGCCTTGAAAGAAGAGGGGATTGAAACGATTCTCATCAACCCGAATATTGCTACGGTACAGACTTCCGAAGGAGTGGCAGATCAGATTTACTTCCTGCCGGTGACTCCGTACTTCGTAGAGAAAGTGATTCAGAAAGAGAGACCCGAAGGCATTATGCTTGCATTTGGCGGTCAGACCGCTTTGAATTGCGGTGTGGCTTTATATAAGGAAGGAGTCCTTGAAAAATATAATGTAAAGGTACTCGGTACTCCGGTACAAGCTATTATGGATACCGAAGACCGTGAACTTTTCGTGCAGAAACTGAATGAAATCAATGTAAAGACTATCAAGAGCGAAGCCGTGGAAAATGCGGAAGATGCTCGTCGTGCAGCAAAAGAACTGGGTTATCCGGTGATTGTTCGTGCTGCTTATGCATTGGGTGGTTTGGGTTCCGGTTTTTGTGATAACGAGGAACAACTGAATATTCTGGTAGAAAAGGCTTTTTCCTTCTCCCCACAAGTATTGGTGGAAAAATCACTCCGTGGCTGGAAAGAAGTGGAATACGAAGTAGTGCGCGACCGCTTCGATAACTGTATTACTGTTTGTAATATGGAGAATTTCGATCCGCTAGGTATCCATACCGGTGAGTCTATCGTTATTGCTCCGTCTCAAACGCTTACTAACAAAGAATATCATAAACTTCGTGAATTGGCTATTCGTATCATTCGCCATATCGGTATCGTGGGCGAATGTAACGTACAATACGCTTTCGATCCGGAATCCGAAGATTACCGGGTGATTGAAGTAAATGCCCGTCTTTCCCGTTCATCAGCCTTAGCCTCCAAAGCAACCGGCTATCCGCTGGCTTTCGTTGCCGCTAAATTAGGATTGGGTTACGGACTTTTCGATTTGAAAAATTCCGTAACAAAAACGACCTCCGCCTTCTTCGAGCCTGCTCTGGATTATGTGGTCTGTAAAATTCCTCGTTGGGACTTGGGTAAATTCCATGGGGTAGACAAAGAATTGGGTTCTTCAATGAAATCAGTCGGTGAAGTAATGGCTATCGGTCGTACTTTTGAAGAAGCGATCCAGAAAGGTCTTCGTATGATAGGACAGGGAATGCACGGATTTGTGGAAAACAAAGAACTGGTTATCTCTGATATTGACAAAGCACTTCGTGAGCCGACCGATAAACGTATTTTTGTAATATCGAAAGCATTCCGTGCCGGATACACAATCGATCAGGTACATGAACTGACAAAGATTGACAAGTGGTTCCTTCAGAAACTGATGAACATTATGCAGACTTCCGAAGAGCTGCACAGTTGGGGAAACAATCACAAACAGATTACCGACTTGCCGGGAGAATTGCTGAAGAAAGCGAAAGTGCAAGGCTTCTCCGATTTCCAGATTGCCCGTGCCATTGGTTATGAAGGTGATATGGAAGACGGCATTCTCTATGTCCGTAATCATCGCAAACGTGCGGGTATTCTTCCCGTTGTGAAACAAATTGATACTCTGGCTGCCGAATACCCGGCACAAACTAATTATCTATATCTTACTTATAGTGGCGTAGCAAATGACGTTCATTATCTGGGTGACCATAAATCTATCGTCGTACTAGGCTCCGGTGCCTATCGTATCGGTTCTTCGGTTGAGTTCGACTGGTGTGGTGTTCAGGCATTGAATACAATCCGCAAGGAAGGGTGGCGCAGCGTTATGATTAACTATAATCCGGAAACCGTATCTACGGATTACGATATGTGCGACCGCCTCTATTTCGATGAACTGACTTTCGAACGCGTAATGGATATTCTGGAACTCGAAAATCCACATGGCGTCATTGTATCTACCGGTGGACAAATTCCGAATAATCTGGCATTGCGCCTGGATGCACAAAATATCAATATTCTCGGTACAAGTGCCAAAAGCATTGACAACGCTGAGGATCGCGAGAAATTCTCTGCCATGCTCGACCGTATTGGTGTAGACCAGCCGCGTTGGCGTGAACTGACTTCTATGGATGATATCAATGAATTTGTTGACGAGGTCGGTTTTCCTGTACTTGTCCGTCCGTCTTATGTGCTTTCGGGTGCCGCGATGAATGTTTGCTCCAATCAGGAAGAACTGGAACGTTTCCTGAAACTGGCAGCCAATGTATCGAAGAAACATCCGGTAGTAGTAAGTCAGTTTATTGAGCATGCCAAGGAAGTGGAAATGGATGCCGTGGCTCAAAATGGAGAAATCGTAGCGTATGCTATCAGTGAGCACATCGAGTTTGCCGGTGTGCACTCCGGTGATGCGACCATTCAATTCCCGCCGCAAAAGTTATATGTGGAGACGGTTCGCCGCATCAAGCGTATCAGCCGTGAGATTGCCAAGGCTTTGAACATTTCCGGTCCGTTCAATATCCAATATTTGGCAAAAGATAATGATATCAAGGTGATCGAATGCAACCTGCGTGCCAGCCGCTCTTTCCCGTTTGTCAGCAAGGTATTGAAGATAAACTTTATCGAACTGGCAACGAAAGTAATGCTTGGCCTGCCTGTCGAAAAACCGGAAAAGAATCTTTTTGAACTGGACTATGTTGGAATCAAGGCTTCCCAGTTCTCCTTCAACCGTTTGCAGAAAGCCGACCCGGTGTTGGGGGTAGATATGGCTTCCACCGGTGAAGTCGGTTGTATAGGTATGGATACTTCCTGCGCCGTACTGAAAGCAATGCTTTCCGTAGGTTATCGCATTCCGAAGAAGAATATCCTGCTTTCTACAGGTACAATGAAACAGAAAGCCGATATGATAGACGCAGCCCGTATGTTGGTAAATAAAGGATATAAACTCTTTGCTACGGGCGGTACGCACAAAGCGCTTGCCGAAAACGGTATTGAGAGTACTCATGTTTATTGGCCGAGTGAAGAAGGACATCCGCAAGCTTTGGAAATGCTCCATAGTAAAAAGATTGATATGGTAGTCAACATTCCGAAGAATTTGACAGCCGGAGAGTTGGATAACGGATATAAAATCCGTCGTGCGGCTATCGACCTGAATGTTCCGTTGATAACGAATGCCCGTTTGGCTAGTGCATTTATTAATGCTTTCTGTACAATGAGCATTGATGATATTGCTATCAAGAGTTGGGCGGAATATAAGTAATATAATAAGTTGTTATATAATAAGTAGAAGAAGTCGTCTCTGTTTTTTCAGGGGCGGCTTTTTTTATAAAAATATTGCAAAAAGGATAATTGGCTTAGTCTCCGTGCTCATTTTTTTATGCTCGAAAATTAGCTGCATTCAAATATTCGTTTTACCTTTGACAGAAATTGTCAACGTGTAAAGTAAATGGAGTCATTGAGTCAGTATTCAAAAGATGTTCGTGAGGAATTGAAATTGTCATTACAAGAAGTCTATAATCGAACTGATATAGATGTCACTCTTTTGGGGTATAAGATGTTTGATTTGGAGAGTCGTAGATATATTGGAAATAAAGCAAAGTTAACCCCTTGGATTATGAATATAATCAACGAGCATACAGGAGGGTTTGAATCATTTTTTGATGTCTTTGCGGGAACCGCATCTGTTTCCAAGGCTGCGATACCTTATGCAAAGAGAATAATAATGAATGACTTTCTGTCATCTAACAATATTATATATCAAGCCTTTTTTGGTTCCGGAACTTATGATATGAATAAACTTCATTCAATCATAGAGTATTATAATAATATAAATCCTGACACTATTGAAGACAATTACTTTTCGGATAATTTCGGAGATAAGTTCTTTGATTACAAGAACTCCAAATTGATAGGTCATATAAGGGAGGATGTCGAAAAGAGGAAAGTGGCATTGACGCATAAGGAATATGCCATTCTATTGACCTCTTTAATATATAGTATTGATAAAATAGCAAATACAGTAGGGCATTTTGATGCATACATCAAAAAAAACATCCTGTATCATCCTTTATCCATACAACTTATTAGACCACTTGATCCTCAGTGTGTAGAAATCTTTAGAGAAGACTCCAATATACTTGCTGAAAACATCACGGCAGATGTTGCATATATTGACCCGCCTTATAACTCTCGTCAATATAGTAGATTTTATCATATTTACGAAAATCTGGTAACTTGGGAGAAGCCTGAATTGTTTGGTGTAGCGATGAAGCCTAAAGCACAAAATATGAGTGCATATTGTACCTCTAGTGCTCCCGTTGCATTTCGGGATCTTATAAGTAAATTGAACGTCAAGTATATTGTCGTATCATACAATAATACATACGAATCAAAAAGCGGGTCATCAAAAAACAAGATTACATTAGAGCAGATTAAATCCATTTTAGAAGAACGCGGTACTACAAAGATATATGATTGCGATCACAGATATTTTAATGCAGGTAAGACTAATTTTGCAAAGCACAAGGAACTATTATTTATCACGGAAGTAGGGCAATGAAAAAAAAGATAGTAAGATCACCTTTTTTCTATGTTGGAGACAAATATAAGCTCATTGAAGAAATTAGCTCGTATTTCCCTGACGACATAGAGAAATTCGTTGAACCGTTTGTTGGCGGAGGGTCGGTATTTATGAATATTGACGCTCGGAAATTTTACCTGAATGATATAGATGTAAATGTAATTGCGCTACACAAATTTTTATGTAAATCTGCCAATAAACGAACTGAATTTTTTAGTCGAATAGAAAGTCTTATCGCTGAGTATGGACTATCATATTCATATAAGGAAGATCGTATCCCGATAGAACTTAGGCAACAGTATAAAAAAACATACTATGCTAAATATAACAAAGAAGCGTATGGGCGGATGAAAAGGGATTTCAATGAATCGTCGATAGCTGATTTATATGTCTTGTATCTTTTGTTGATATATGGATTTAATCGAATGCTACGATTCAATAAAAATGGAGACTTCAATCTTCCTGTAGGCAATGTTGATTTTAATGCTAATGTAGTAAATGCTCTAGAGGCATATTTCATGCAGGTAATATCCAAAAAACCTAAATGGTTTAATATCGATTATAAAGATTTCCTACAAAAAATAAGGTTGTCTGAAAAAGATTTTGTATATTTAGACCCGCCATATCTTATCACATTTAGTGAATATAATAAGTTATGGAATGAGCAAGATGAAATTGAGTTGTTGCAATTATTGGATAGCCTAAACAAACGACGTATTCGGTTCGCTATATCGAATGTTACTCATTACAAAGGTCGATGTAACAATCTGTTTATAGATTGGGCATGCAAGTACAATGTTCATCCGATAAAGAGTAATTATATAAGCTATCACGACAATTCAACAAAACAAATTAGCGAAGTATTAATCACAAATTACTAATATGCCTAGAAAACCTGAATATAAGCCGTTGCTTTACACGACTACGATACGAAATCCTGAGCGTTTTAAAGATTTCATGCACATACTTAAACGATTCAATGGCCGGATACTTAATAATAAAACAGTCGAGTTGTTCGAGAGAGAACTGTTTAAGGTTGGCTTGTATCGACCAATGAAGCGCCCGGAAACAGTTCAGGATAAGTGGAAATCAACAAAGAACGGGGAATTAGCCAGCAAACCATTAACAGATGAAGAAACGAAAGATGTGTATCAGCAGAATGATCCCCAAGTCAACAAAAGTATAAAGGGACATAAAGAAGCAGGGTTTCCTAAAGGGTGGCCGAGTCGATTTGACACACAATTCAAATTGATGAAAGTTCTGGGCTTTGTATATTATGAATGGGGAAAGCCTATAAACTTCTCTCAAACAGGTAACTATCTTGCAGATACTGTATCCATTGAAATAGATTCAGGAGCAATATCTCGCGAGATTGTAAATCCACAGAATGAGCAAATTGCATTTATGCAAGCTTTTGCCAAGCAACAAAGATGCAATCCGTTTATTTGTGAATTAAATGATAATATTCCACTGATATTATTGCTTGAAGTTATAAAGAAGTTAAACTCTGATCCAGATTATAATGGTTCGGGAATCTCATATAAGGAGATACCTTTAGTTATCTTTTGGAAAGATAATGATGCGGAATCTTTGTATCAGCGTATTAAACTTCTGCGAAAGGAACATAGGTACAATCCTTCAAATGAAGTGATAGAGGATATATGTGTAAACGAAATACTTGGGGGATTCAAGAAATTTGATCTTGACTCTATTGTGTCCGAATATCCCGATGAATTTGTCCGCAAAATGAGAATGACAGGACTTATATCATTTAGAGGGGGTGGTCGATTTATCGACATTAACCATAATGAAGATGATAAGATAAATTATATACTGGCTAATTATGCCACATATCGCAAGTACACTTCAAAAGAAGAATATTTTGACTATATGTCAGACATTGATGGTGCATTGTTTGCATTAAAAGCTGTCGAAATCCCCAAAAATGTCGCAGCTGATAAATTAGCTAAACTCGTGGGTGATTACTCATGGGATTCTATTAAAAAAGAACTTACCCATTTGGCGAAAAAAACATCATCAAGCCACAATATTTTAAGGTTTATTGCAGCTCCGGCAAGATTAGAGTTCCTGACCGCCCTTGCTATTAAGTCAAAACTGCCTGCTGTTGAGGTAATTCCCAATTATCCATGTGACGATGAAGGTCTGCCAACCTCTACGGCTGGTGGGGATATTGGAGATATTGAGTGTTTCGAGGCTTCTAACAGTATATTGGTGGAAGTCACAATGTCTGAAGGGCGTCAGCAGACAATGATGGAAGTATGGCCTATTGCGAGACATTTAAAGGAGCTTAGAGAAAAATATGAATGTGAAAATTTCCAATGTGTGTTTCTGGCACCAAGTATATTTGTTGATTCTGAGAATCAGATAGACTGGGTTAAGGATAAAAAGCAGCTTGTTATTCGTCCATACAAGATTGTAGATTTTATTAACTATCTGGATACAGCAGCATCTTTATATCAGATTGTATAAGGTTACTAAAAACAATATAAGAAAACTATAGAAAAGCACCTTCTTGTTTGGAAATTTGTTTAAATTCTCGTATTATCGAATTCATTTTTAAACTAATAGTAATAATATGAGAAAAGACGGATTTACCGTATGCGCAAAACATTATATTAAGTGTTTGCGGCAAGAAGGGCGTTATGCCACTGCGCATGTTTATGAAAGTGCGCTTCGCTCTTTCACTATGTTTTGTGGCACTGCGGGTGTATCATTCAGACAGATCACCCGTGGAAATTTAAAGAGGTATAGCAGCTATCTTATGGATTGCCATTTGAGGCTTAATACCATTTCTACCTATATGCGGATGTTGCGCTGCATATACAATAGGGGAGTAGATATGCATCAGACCCCATACGTTCATCGTATGTTTCGTGATGTGTTCACTGGGATAGACACTCGTCAGAAGAAAGCTATTCCTATAAACGAACTTCATACGTTACTTAACGAAGACCCACAATCTGATAAGCTGCGTCGGACACAAGCTATTGCCAACTTATTGTTTTTATTTTGCGGAATGCCTTTTGTCGATCTTGCCTATTTGGAAAAGTCAAATTTGGAAGGGAATATGTTGAAGTACAACCGTGCCAAAACCGGTATTCCTATGAACGTAGAAATATTGGATTCGGCAGCAACTATCATTTCACAACTTCGCAATAAGCATACAACAGTTCTTCCCGAACATCCGGATTATCTGTTTTACATATTGAGTGGAAAGAATAAGAGGAGTGATGAGGCGGGTTATAAAGAATACCAATCTGCTTTACGTTGTTTCAATAATGATTTGAAGAGTTTAGCCAGAAAGTTATGTATTCGCTCCTCTGTAACCTCTTATACATTCCGTCATTCATGGGCTACTACGGCAAAATATCGTGGAGTTCCTATCGAAATGATAAGTGAATCATTGGGACACAAATCTATCAAAACAACACAAATCTATTTAAAAGGCTTCGAACTGTCAGAAAGAACTAAAGTAAATCGGTTGAATTATTCTTACGTGATGAACTTCAAGACTATCTAGTTGTATGTGTGTAAACTGTTGATAAATAGTATGCTTAGATGAATGTTACTTTAAAGGTAACGGATCATACACATAGGAGACATGACAGCAATGAAAAAGGAAATTATACTAACAAGGAGGACGTAAAACCGGGGAATGTCTGATATTCAATGCAGAAATCATTCGGATTCAGGCAATAAAATCCATTGAGCATGAAATTCATATTTTCATGTTCAGCAGCTTTTTTATCGCATATTTCAAGAGAAAAAGGAAAAAAAGGAAAGTTTACTTGTATGCTATTAATATTTTTACCTATATTTGCATCGAAATATTTCCGTTACCTTTAAAGTAACGGATAAAATTGGGGTAAAAAAATATGATTTTTCAAGAAAAGAAGTCAGTCAATGCCGGGCCTAGTTGTGGGACAGGGGAAGGCGTAGCACACTCAAAACGTTGGT
>ENA-OOXY01001976-OOXY01001976.1-human-gut-metagenome-genome-assembly--contig:-NODE-1976-length-12010-cov-1.832957_pt1 | contig 12010 bp, 9 predicted proteins | sample MGYA00241593_ERZ501355 | MGnify/ENA primary metagenome ERZ501355 (study PRJEB25962, sample SAMEA2042739) | human gut metagenome | biome: human gut; feature: human-associated habitat; material: faeces... | reverse complement strand
AAAACAGGCCACGAGAATATGTAAATACCCATTGAAGCAAGATTGCTTCTCGGATGCTCAGGTTTTTCCTCAAACTCCTGAATCTTTCCGCTATCATCAGTTATCACTACACCAAATCTGCTTGCTTCCTCGATAGGAACCGGAATCGTTGCAAGTGTAACATCAGCCTTATTTGCCTTGTGAAAATCAAGCATGACCTCATAATCCATCTTATAAATATGATCTCCGCCAAGTATAAGCACATAGTCAGGATTAAAATATTCCATGTATTTTAAATTCTGATAGATTGCATTTGCCGTTCCCGTGTACCATTCACTGCTTGCACTCTTTTCATATGGTGGCAGTATAGACACACCACCTACATTTCTATCCAAATCCCACGGAATACCTATTCCAATATGTGTATTCAGCCTAAGCGGCTGGTACTGTGTAAGAACACCTACCGTGTCTACTCCTGAATTAATGCAGTTGCTAAGCGGAAAATCAATAATCCTGTACTTTCCTCCGAATGACACTGCCGGTTTTGCAACATCAGCAGTGAGAACTCCAAGTCTTGAGCCCTGTCCGCCTGCCAAAAGCATCGCTATCATTTCTTTTTTAATCACACTATCACCCCTTTTATGTTTTTTCGTTTGAAATTCATATATATACAGTCACCCATTACTTGTCCACCTATAAGTTCAAGGCAATGGAATAAACCATTTATGACCTTTTACGAAATTTCATATTTCACAATTACGGATTTTTTTTGTGACAATATAGTATATTCATTCCCCGTGCAATTTATTATAACACATCATGAACAAAATGTGAACAAATTCGTCATTTTTTTTTAACTATTTTTTGTAATATTTAACAAATTTTTTCATAATTTACCTATTATGTATATATATTTAGCAAAAATTTCCTTGTTGTTCCTTTAGTTCATCAGCTTTTTCTCTTTAATTCTAAATTTTAATTCGTGCATCCATAATAAGTTTTTTAATCCCTTTTAATTACAAATAATTTATATTTTTATTACATTTTTATTTTGTAATTGTTTTTTTCCATTCATTGTTTTAATATAAGAAGAGATAACTTATAAAAACAGATAGGACGGTGGAATTATGTATCAAATAAATCTTAATAATCCATGCACAGTATTTTTTATCGGAATCGGAGGTATAAGCATGAGCGGTTTCGCCCAGCTTCTTCATGAAAACGGCTTCAATGTCTGTGGCTCAGATATGAAAGAAAGCAAGATAACAGATCATCTTGAGAGCTTAGGCATAAATATCATATATGGACAGAAAACCGAAAATATTACAGCAGATATTGACTTTGTGGTTTACACTGCTGCAATTCATCCTGACAATCCTGAATTTGTCAGGGCAAAAGAGCTTGGTATTCCTATGATGGAAAGAGCTGAAATGGTAGGTCAGGTCATGAAAAATTATCCAAATGCCATCGGCATTTCCGGTACTCACGGCAAAACTACTACCACTTCAATGCTGTCACAGATTTTTCTTGCGGCAAAAAAAGACCCTACTATATCAGTAGGCGGTATTCTTGATGCAATAGGCGGAAATATCCGCATCGGCCATTCAGAGAATTTCATCACTGAAGCCTGCGAGTACACAAACAGCTTTTTAAAATTCCATCCTACAGCAGGAATCATCTTAAATGTCGATGCAGACCATCTTGATTTCTTCAAAGACATTGACGACATAAGACATTCATTCCGCAAATACGCAGAACTTATACCTGAAAACGGTGTCCTTGTTATAAATAAGGATATTGACAAATTAAACGAGATAACAGACGGACTCAAATGCAAGGTCATCACTTTCGGTCTTGATGATGGTGCCGATTACTCTGCAGCAGACATCAGCTTTGATGAAAAAGGTCATGGCTGTTACACACTCATAAGAAACGGTCAGAAAACAGATATGCAGATTAAGCTTAATGTAGTTGGCAGGCACAATATATCAAATTCACTTTCGGCAATAGCTTTATCAGAATATTATGGAATAGACGAAGCTTCTATATTAAATGGTCTTTCTGATTTTGTCGGAACTGAACGCCGTTTTGAACTTAAAGGTACATTTAACGGTGTTACTGTCATTGATGATTATGCACACCATCCGACAGAAATCGCAGCTACACTTGCTGCAGCACAGAAATATCCACACAAACACCTCTGGTGCGTTTTCCAGCCGCACACTTACAGCAGAACAAGAGCTCTTTTAAAAGAATTTGCACAGGCTCTTTCACTTGCAGAAAATATTGTTCTTGCTGATATTTATGCTGCCAGAGAACAGGATCCGGGCGACATTTCATCAAAAACACTCCAGGCGGAGCTTGAAAAACTTGGCAAAAAAGCATACTATTTTCCAAGTTTTGATGAAATTGAAAAATTTTTACTTGAAAATTGTATCAACGGTGATTTGTTGATAACTATGGGTGCCGGAAATGTAGTATCCATAGGCGAAGCACTCGTCAACAAATAAGTTATCCACATTATCCACAATAGATTGTTAATAATTCTTCACAATCCATTGTGGATATTTTTATTCCCGGTATAATAGCTATTTCAGGCATTTTGTCCTATTATTAACATTTTCCACATTATCCACATTTTATCAATCCACATAGCTGTTTTACATCAATGACTTGAAACATTTTTAAAACATGATAAAATACAATTCGGTGGACTATGTATATCATAAATTTTATACTACAAAGAAACGAGGTTTATCATGGAAAATGTTTTCTCCTGTATGGGATATATAAAACCGAATACAGTGATAAGCAATGCTTTTATCGAGCATTTTATGCTTGATGCAAACGGCAGTTATGTAAAAGTTTATCTTTACCTGTCAGAATATATCCAGGCTGGAAAAACGGACATATCGGTTTCCGAGCTTGCTGATAAAATGGACAGCACCGAAAGAGATATTATTCGTGCTTTACAGCATTGGGAAAAAAAAGGGCTTATCTGCATCACTGTTGATAATGAAGATAACTTAATTTCCATAGATATGTATAACCCTGATGATGTATATGAATCCATAAAGAGGGATACACAGACTGACGAAGTAATTGATGATATAGCAAGTACTGAACAGATGCCTTTTTCCGGCACTAAAGAAACAGAAAACAGATTTTCAAACAGCAAACCTGTTACTGTCTCCCCTAAACAATTAAAAGAACTTGCCTCAAATCAGGATTTTAAATGGGCATGTCAGGTTATCGAATCGTTTCTTGAAAGACCGTTCAAGCCAAATGAGATAGAACTTATATCATATCTTTATGGTACATTGCACTTTTCTTCCGACTTACTTCTTCATCTTTATGAATATTGTATCTCACTCGGAAAGAGTAATTCAAGCTACATACAGGCTGTTGCATTAGCCTGGCATGAGCGCGGTGTAAAAACACCTGAAGATGCAAAAAAAGAATCTACTGATTACAATACGGCACATACCGCCATATCAAAAGCGTTTGGACTTGGAAGACCTCTCGCAATGATTGAAAAACAGTTTGTTGAAAAGTGGCAGAAAGACTGGAGCATTGACTTAAGCGTAATTCTTGAAGCGTGCAACCGCACAATGTTAAAAATCCAGAAAGCAGACTTCAAATATACAGATGGCATACTCGACAACTGGCATAAATCAGGTATAAAAACATTACTCGATGTTGAAAAAGCTGACGAAATATATGCCAAGAACAAAGCTGACAAAAAATCACAAAAGGATAACTCAAATTCAGTCAGCTACAGATATAACACAACAGGCAGCTCCGTTAATGGTTATGTAAAGAAAAACCAATTTAACACTTTCAGACAGAGAGATACATCTCACGCTGAGATAAGTGAACTCGAAAAAAAACTTTTAAACAGATAATAAAGATTTGCACGCTGAACCAGCAACAGCAAAACTTTCCATCTATGTGCTCTCGGAATTTTCTGAACAAAGAATTTCGAGATGGATTTTTGATACACAATGACATTTTCACAGTGCGTACACAGTGTACGAAAAATGAAAACAGTATATCGTAAATCCAGCCAAAACAAATCGTTTTAAGAAGATACCGAGAGTACATATCTTTATAATGGAGGAAATTTATGGGATTATCAAACACTCAATATCGTGATATCATGTATAAGTATGACCAGTTGAGATTAAAAAACAAACGCATTGTTGCAGCAAGATATGAAAAGCTTTTTAACAAAATTCCAAAACTTAAGGAAATTCAAAACGAAATCATCAATCTTTCCACAAATCAGGCACGCATGGAACTTCTTAGTCCTGATGAAAAACTTGATGAACAGACATACCGTGAAAAAAAATCACAGCTTGTCAGCAAAAAGATTGAACTTCTTACAAAAAACGGTTATCCGGCTGATTATCTTTCGCCTATCTATTCATGTAAAGACTGTATGGACACAGGATATATTGATAATAAACCATGCCACTGTCTTAAACAATATGAGATAAATTCTTTATATGCCAATTCAAATTTATCTGATATACTTGAAAAAGAGAATTTTAATACTTTTAACCCGGATTTTTATGATAACAGTCATATTATAGAAAATTTATCATTAACAGCGCGTGAAAATATTCTCAGAGTCAGAGATGTTTGTCTTGACTTTGTTAAACATTTTGACACGGCATATGATAACCTCATCTTTTATGGTGAAACCGGTGTTGGAAAAACTTTTCTTACACACTGCATAGCAAAAGAGCTTTTAGACACCTCGCATACCGTTGTGTACTTGACTTCTTTGCAGCTTTTTGATATTTTAGAAAAAAATAAGTTCTATAAGACTGATGAGTATATTAACAACGAACAAGTCTCATACATTCTAAACTGTGAACTGCTTATCATTGATGATCTGGGCACAGAACTTGCAAACAGTTTTACAACTTCCCAGTTGTATTATTTTATAGAAGAAAGACACATGAAACAAAAATCAACAATTATATCAACAAATCTCTCATTTCAGGAATTGAGAGAACGATACAGTGAGCGTATCTTTTCAAGATTTACCGGATATTATAATTTTTATATGATAGCCGGTGACGATATACGCATTAAGATTGCTATCTCTTAACCTGGGAAAATTATTTATTTTCCTTTATCCAAATACATTATGGAGGACAAACTATTATGAAACGACATGACAAATTAGCTGAAACAATCCCTTATGGTACTCTCGGTATTCTTGCACTTGAGAGCAGCAGGGACATGGGAAAAAGAGTCAATGACTATATTGTTGACTGGAGAAATGACAGAGCACAAAATCATGCTACTGCGGCTTCTTTTGCAGGCTACAACAGAGACTCATTCATCATTGATTCAGCGTGCCCAAGATTTGGTTCCGGCGAAGCAAAAGGTATTATCAGAGAATCAGTCAGAGGTCAGGATCTTTATATCTTAGTAGATGTATGTAACTACAATCTGACTTATACTGTATGTGGTCAGACAAATCATATGTCTCCTGATGACCATTATCAGGATCTTAAGCGTATTATTGCCGCTGTCGGTGGCAAAGCAAGACGAATCACTGTTATTATGCCTTTCTTATATGAGAGCCGCCAGCACAGAAGAAGTGCACGCGAATCACTCGATTGTGCCCTTGCACTTCAGGAACTTACACAGATGGGTGTTGAGAGTATTATCACTTTTGATGCACATGACCCTCGTGTTCAAAATGCCATTCCTTTAAAGAGTTTTGAAACGGTTCAGCCGACATACCAGTTTATAAAAGCTCTCCTTAAAAATGTCGATGACCTCAAGATTGATACTGACCACCTTATGGTTATCAGTCCTGACGAAGGTGCTATGGGACGCGCCGTTTATTATGCAAATGTCCTCGGTATTGATGTAGGAATGTTCTATAAACGCCGTGATTACAGTAAAATTGTCGATGGAAGAAATCCTATCATAGCACATGAATTTTTAGGTTCAGACCTCGAAGGAAAAGATGTTATTATTATTGATGATATGATTTCTTCAGGCGAAAGTATGATAGATGTTGCCACAGAGTTAAAGAGAAGAAAAGCTAACCGTATATTTGTAGCTGCTACATTTGGTCTTTTCACAAACGGAATGGAAAAATTTGATGAAGCTCACGAAAAAGGACTTATCGACAAAGTTCTTACTACAAATCTTGTATATCAGCCTGAAGAAGTTCTAAAAAGAGATTACTATATCAATGTTGATATGAGCAAATATGTTGCTCTCCTTATTGACACACTCAATCATGACCAGTCAATAAGTGATCTGTTAAACCCTACTGAAAGAATACAGGCTGTTCTTAAGAAATATGGACAGATTTAATCATATTTATATATTTTAAATTTTTAATATACAATACTTATACAAGTACAAATAAATTATTTTATTACTTTAAAATAATACTTTTTAAAAGCACCGACAAAAAACATACCTTCTGTCGGTGTTTTTTTAGATTTTGTTTAGATTTAAGGGCTTATTTTCACAATCACTTCATAAATGAAACACAAAACAAACACAATTAACATATATAATGTACTTATAAACATAAATGAAGTGGGTGAGTAAAACAAAAGTAGGAATTTAAACATACAGTGATTCTTATTTTTGTCACCTGTTTCGACAACAACTAAATTAGCTTATTGACTTATGTTTGAGATAGATTCTTTTTCATTTTTTTCATTTGGGTCTGTGATAGCTCCCTCTATCGCAGACCAACTCCTTTTTGTACCGTACTTAATCAACAATTAAGTACACATTTTTTACATTATTTTTTGAACTATCAGCAAAGACTGATAGTTCAATCCTCTTTTTTCTTTAAAGATAGTAAAAGCCTTATCACTGATGATAAGGCTTTTACTATCTTATATTTACTTTTTTCTGAATTTTTCAACCGACTGCATCATTTCATTAGCGGCTGTATTGACATTCACGGACATACTACTGACATTCTTCACAACTTTAAGGACTTCCTCACCGGCTTCCATTGTCTCTTTTACATTTTCCATATTCTTGTTTGCTGCCGCATTAAGTCCGTTAATATCCTCAGCTATATATGTAGTCTCGCCTTCCAGTCTCTCCGTGGCTTCCCTAATATTTGCAACACCTTTTGCTACAAGGTTTATGCGGTCTTTTACCTTTTCAAATATCTTTCTGGTATTGTTCATATCATCCGACTGTCTGTTTATCGCATCCTGAACCATTTCCATAGTCTCTACTGTTCTCTCAGAATTTTGTCCGAGATCCATTATCATTTTTTCTATGTCGGCAGATGCCGCATTACTCTGTTCCGCAAGTTTACTTATCTCAACAGCTACAACAGCAAAACCTTTTCCACTCTCCCCGGCTCTCGCCGCTTCTATGGACGCATTTAAACTCAAAAGATTTGTCTCCTCTGCAATGGACGCTATAAGATTTACCGCTTCTTTTATCTTATCAACAGAAATATCCGTTTCGCTCGTCTGCTTTCTTATCCTCTCTATCGCATCAAGAACTTCTTCGTTTGAATTGTAAAGATTTTTAAGACTGTTATCGACCTCTCTGCCCGTTCCAAGCATATCATCCGCTGCATCTGAAAGTCCGTCTGCCTCGTCCCCGGTCTGTTTGAGCATCATGTTGATATTATTGACATTGTCATCAACACTTGCAGTCACTTCTGCCTGATTTTTGGCACTTTCAAGCACACTCTTAAGATTTTCACTTATCGAGTCCATAGCGTCACTTGCCTGCCCTGCGATATTACTCATATCCTGAGATGCAACATCAAGACTAAGTGTATTATCCGATATTGCACCTATCATATTGCCAAGACTTTCACGAAGGCTTTTCGTACCGGCTGAAAGTTTACCTACTTCATCTTTTCTGCCGAGATTTTTCCGGTTTATACTTACATTTAAATTTCCCGATGCCATATTTTGTACGACAAGTACACTATCCTCTATCGCCGATGCAATTTCCTTTGATGCAAGTACACTGACAAATATCGTTAAAACAAGCACAATACCTAATATCAAAAACAACAGTCCGCTAACGAGATTTATTGTCTTATCAACTTCCCTTGCCGGCATACCGGCAAATATCATTCCGATTATGTCGTCACTGTTATTTTGCTTTACCGGGATGTAATAGCCATAATACATAGTCCCTTCTACGCTGACACGACTTGTAAATACATCCTTTCCTCCCTCAAGAACATTTTTCTTTAGATAATCTCCTGCTTTTGAACCAAGAATGTAATCGCCTTTTTTATCTTTTAGTGAAGTTACAAGCCTTTTGTCTCCATAGAAAAATGTGAGACTGCTTCCCGTTTTCTCGCTCATTTCCGTAACCAGCTTCTGTGAAAGTGATACATTGTATGTACCTTTCCATATTTCGCCGTCATCATTTTGGAAATACTCACCTGAATTTTGATTGTAAGCGGCACTCAAAGCCTCCGCCGTCGCCTTAAGTTCATTTTTTGTCTTGTCAAGTAAAGTATTTTTTATAACCGTATTATTAATCACCATCACGGCTATACATACCACAAGAATGGGCAAGAGAGCCACGAATAAAATCTTATATTTTAATTTCCAGTTTTCAAATATCCTCATAACGGCATACCCCCTATCTATTTCCAGTTTATCAGCGATACATTGTGATAATACCAGTTTATCTTTCCTGTTATAGTGGCATCATCAAGTGTCTTTCCCTCTTTTCCTACAGTCTTTCCCGTGTTTGTCTTTAACACTCCGTCAAACACTCCAAGCTTTCCTGAAATGATATTTTCCTTTGCTTCTTTTATCTTATCCTCTGTATCTCTCTCACAAAGTGATGACAATTCCGTAAGGCTTACAAGGTTCTCTTTCATTCCACCATAATAATTTTTGCCATCATATGAAGCATTGATGATACTGCTTATATATGATGTGTAATAAGCACTCCAGTTCCAGATAACAGATGTGAGCGTTGCTTTTGGTGTTTCCTTACTCATATCTGAATTGTAACCTATCGACCATGTACCGTTGTCCTGTGAAGCTTCCTGTGGTGCTGTCGTATCACAATGCTGTGCCAGCACATCACACCCCGCTGCTATAAGTGCATCTGACGCTTTCTTTTCATCATCCGGTGCGTACCATGAATTTGTCACGGCAACTTTTATCTTTGCAGCCTTGTTTACCGACTCAACACCTATCGCAAATGCGTCAACACCTCCGGTACACTCTCTGTTGTCCGTACCCATAGCAGAAACATAACCTATCTTATTTGTCTTTGTCTTAAGCCCTGCAACTATACCTGATAAATCCTGCCGAAATAGTTCGTAAAATTTTTACCATTGCTCCGATAACCCGTTGCATGTGCAAAATATATGTCAGGATATTTCTCCGCAAATTTTTCAGTCTGGTTCATATATCCCCAGCTTGTCGCAAAGATTACATTACATTTCTTATCAACACAATCCTGCAAAGCCTCTTTTATAGCTTTCTCATCACTGTCACTTACACTTTCTTTTCTTACTATCTGATTATCCGACAAACCGATATTGTTTGCCATACCCTGAATACCTATCTCATGTGCATATGTATAACCTGAAGTCTCCGATGCACTTCCTATATAAAGAACACCTATCTTCAGCTCTTCTTTAGAAATAGTATTCATTCCGGCTTTATTCGTATCAGCAGCTTTTTTCGCCGTATCTGAGTTCTGTGATACCTCCGTCTTTTCGCCGGTATCATTAGTGACCAGGTCAACAATTTTCCCTCCGCTTCCACAGGATGTCAAAGAAAACACCATGCATAATGTCATTAAAAGTGATAATATTTTTCTTTTCATACATACGCCTCATTTCTGCACACATTTTTGCATTTTTGGTGATTACGCCCTCATATAAAGTATGAACACCAATAAATAAAATTTATGCCAGGTGTGCTCAGACACAAAACTATTCATCATTTTTATTATTCTATACCATTATAATCACGGCATATAACCACTTATTTTTATACATAAACAAGTATTTTTTGTACATATTTTATCATAATACGACATAAAAACAAATAAAATAATCAAATTTTTTTTAATTTTTCTTTTAGTTGTCGAAAAACGACGATAATTTCGCGAGTAATCAGACTCTTTCAATTTCCTTTGCAGTATATTAGGACATTATCATAAATAGTTCATATAATCCGTAACAGTTCAGCCTTACATTTCTTACATTTATAAATCCAATAAATTTTACAAAAATATATTTGCCCTATTGATATCAATGTGCTATTCTTATAAGTAATTTATGAGCGGCTTTTTAAAAAGGAGGTGGAGCAGATATGCGTTTCAATAAAAAACAATGCAGATATACAAGTTTACTTGTTACATTGTGTATAATTCTTTCCTGCCTTGTTTCTTACACATCAACCATATCCACACCTTTTATTGATCAGGCTGCATCTGTTCATTCTGAAGAGGCAATATATAATTTATCCATAACATCTTCCGGCGAAGATATATGTACTCCAGAGATGCTTGGCAGACAGGAGCTTATATCCCGTCCTGAGATTTCTCATAAAATACGAACTTTTTCAAACACCTACAAGTCGCTGCTGTATTTGGCAAACATATCTGATACGATACATATCCCTCTGTATCAAGGTCTTTCTGAATATATCTCAGTCGCTTGTGAGCCGAGGTCAACAGCCTTTATCATCGATTATATACATATGAAGGATGGAAAAAAGAAAATTTAACATAGCTTTTTATCATATGTACGGTTAAAAAAATCACTGTACCAACATATATCAGGAGGGAAAAGTTATGTTACGAATCATTTTGATTATTATCGGTATATTATTCATTGTTGGTCTTACCGCATTTGGATTGTGGTTTTCGGGCAGCGATGTTGATGCTACCGGCGAACATGGCGATGATATGATAAATAAAAGCACTGAAAAGTAAATCGGCTAATTGAAAGGAGCTACTCATCATGAGAAAAACTAAAATTATTTGTACCATTGGTCCGGCAAGTGAAAACGAAGAGACATTAAAACAAATGTGCATGGCAGGAATGAATGTTGCGAGACTTAATTTCTCTCACGGAACTCATCCAGAACATCAGCAGAAGATAGACAGAATCAAAAAAGTAAGAGAAGAACTTGGTCTTCCAATAGCGATAATGCTCGACACAAAAGGTCCTGAATACAGGATACGCACATTTGAAAATCATAAAATTACTTTGAAAGATGGTGACACTTTTATATTTACTACTGACGAGGTTGAGGGAAACAATGAGCGTGTATCAGTCAGTTACAAAAATCTTATAAATGAGCTGAAAATCGGTGACACCATCCTTGTAAACAATGGCTTACTTATTTTTGAGGTTGTTAAACTTAAAGGAAATGATGCCATATGTAAAGTAAAGGTCGGAGGAGAAATGTCCGACCGCAAGAGCATGAATTTCCCTAATCATGTGATGACAGGGCCTTATCTGAGCGAACAGGATAAAAAAGATTTGCTTTTTGGTATTAAAAATGAGGTTGATTTTGTCGCAGCATCTTTTGTTTCAACAAAACAGGATTTACTCGACCTTAGAAACTTCTTAAATGAAAACGGCGGTTCAGATATTGATATTATCGCTAAGATAGAAAACCGCTCAGGTGTCGAAAACATTGAAGAACTTTGTGAGATTGCTGACGGAATCATGGTAGCAAGAGGTGACTTAGGTGTGGAAATTCCTTTTGTAGAAGTTCCCGCCATCCAGAAATATCTTATCAAAAAATGCAGACTTCTCGGAAAAAGAGTTATAACTGCTACTGAAATGCTTGAATCAATGATACAGAATCCCCGCCCTACGAGAGCAGAAATCTCTGATGTTGCAAACGCAGTCTATGATGGTTCATCGGCAATAATGCTTTCGGGTGAGTCAGCTTCAGGAAAATACCCTGTCGCTGCCGTTAAAAACATGGCAGAAATCGCATTATATACGGAAAAGAATATTGACTATGCGAAACGCTTCAGAACCACTGAATACAGAATAAAGGAT
>ENA-OOXY01001965-OOXY01001965.1-human-gut-metagenome-genome-assembly--contig:-NODE-1965-length-12058-cov-1.895359_pt1 | contig 12058 bp, 6 predicted proteins | sample MGYA00241593_ERZ501355 | MGnify/ENA primary metagenome ERZ501355 (study PRJEB25962, sample SAMEA2042739) | human gut metagenome | biome: human gut; feature: human-associated habitat; material: faeces... | reverse complement strand
ATGGCAGCGTTCTTATCGCGATTATGGTGACTGCCACATTTAGGGCAATCCCATTCCCTTACAGATAAGTCCTTGGTTTCGTGGTTCTGATATCCGCAAACATGGCACAGTTGGCTGCTTGGATACCACTTGTCTATCTTGATAAGCTTTTTGCCTTGCCAAGCCAATTTATATTCCAACATGTTCGTGAACATATTCCAGCCATTGTCAGCTACGGATTTGCCAAAGCTGAACTTGCCACCCTTTTTCCGCTTTGCCATCGCTTTGACGCTGATATCCTCAATGCCAATGACATCATAGCGGTCTGCGAGGTAGCGAGCCTTCTTATGCAGGAAATCCCGGCGTTGATTGGCCACTTTCTCATGGAGAATAGCTACACGCAGCCTTTGTTTTTCTCTGTTATGACTTTCTTTCTGCTTTTGGGATAGCTTCCGCTGTGCCTTAGCCAGTCTCTTCTCTGCCTTTCGCAGGAAATCGGGATACTTAGCCTCATCCTCATCGGAAGCCACATACAAGCTGTGCATCGCAAAATCCAGGCCCAAGAAGGTCTTCGGTATGACAGGGAGTATTTGGTTTTCATACTCCACCAGCATACTGATATAGTACTTTCCGGATGGCGTCTTGCTGATGGTCACGGTCTTTATGATACTGTTCTCCGGCAAGGGACGATGTTGGCATAATTTCACCCAACCGACTTTCGGCAGTTTCACCTTATGGCCCCCGATTCGGACAGAGCCTTTCTGGTTGTTCGTGGAATACGAAGCACGACGATTCTTCTTGGACTTGAAGCGCGGCTTGCCGAAATGCTTGCTATCATTCCAAAAGTTATTATAGGCCTTATTCAGGTTCATTTGGGCATTGGCAAGGGCTAAACTATCCACTTCTTTCAGCCAAGGGAATTCTTCCTTGTACTGCGCAGGCGTGTTATGTAGCTTTTTGCCTGTTTCCTTGTAATAGTCAAGGCGGTCACTCAACATTTTATTATAGATGAATCGGACACAGCCGAAAGTCTTGGCAAACATAATTTTTTGTTCAGTTGTTGGATAGAGTCTGTATCGGTATGCCTTATTCACTATAATCTCACCTGCCTTGAACAAGTAAATCTATAGAATACCTCATCACTTACACTTCCATGTTAATTCGTATTTCTCCTGGTATTATATCATATGTATCAAAGATTAGAATCAGGCAACAAGCAACCAACAAAAAAAGAACGATGCATCGAGAAAATTTTTCTCTTTGCATCGTTCTTTTTCCTATCCGTTATTTAATGGTTCGTTGAGCTTATTTATTTTTGTTTTCTTTGACTATGCGAACACGCTGAATCGTCGGATTGCCTGCTTTGTCTTTTGCTATCGTATCGACAGTGAAGTATTCTAATTCATGCGAGAATTCGCTGAGGATCTTGTCGGACAAGACAGCGCCTTTTGTCATGGCACGATACAAGATAGCTGCAAATTCATACCGCGTCATCGGGCGGTCTCCGGCAAAGTTGCCATCCGGATAGCCTTCGATCATGCCGTTGCCGGCCAGCTGTGCTACGTATTCGTAAGCCCAGTGATTCTGCGGTACATCCGGGAAGAGCTGCAGCTTGGATGTATCTATCTTCTTACCTGCATTGGCATCGAGCATGGCTGACTTCATAGCTTCCAATTCACCGCGCAGTTCTTTAATTTCCTTCGCCATCGCTACACGAGAAGTCGATACATGACTGCTTCCGGAACCTAGTTTGAAGCTTACGCCGGCATTAACCATGTTTTCGCCATTACCAAAGGTACCGCCTACAGAGAACATCGTGTCTTCATTCGGACGATAGTATGCCCCAACAGCAGCTGCATTGGCGCCGCGGTAGTTGCCATAGCCTGCCGCAAAGTCCCACTTCGCATCCGGATCAAAATCCAATGGATGTAATGCTGCCAAAGCCGCAGCACCGGCACCGACTTTGTTGACACGGTTATCGAGGTCAGAAATACGACCATTCATATGGTAAATAGATTCCGTGTTGGCCGTTACCTGGTTATCCAAAGCCGACAAGTTTTCACCAGCCGTGTTAGACTTTTTGACGAAGTTGCCGTCTTTTGCAACTCTCGTTTCGTTATAGAGCTGACCGCCATTAACGGCATCGGTAGAGCCTTTTTCCACTTTGCCGTCTGCTACATTGGTAATCTTTTGGTCATTAGCATTCAGACCACTATCGCTTACATAGGTCTTGCCATTAACCTTTAAGCCGTCATTGCTGATAGAGGTTTGACCTGCGGTTACAGCAGTTGCGGTTACGCTTACGTCTTTACCAACCTTCAAGCCATCGTTGTTCATTACGGTTTGGCCAGTGGTTACGGTAGTTGCTTTTACAGTATCAACGTCTATGTCTTTATTCAGCTCTACCTTATAGTTTGCTGCTTCACCTTCTTTAGCAGTGTTGGTAACAATAATATTGCTGCTGCCTTCTACTTTAGTGTGCTTAGCTGCAGTTGCTGCTACGTCGGTAAGTTTTTGATCCAGTTTGCCGATTGCGGTAGTAGTGCTATCGCCATCTGCAATATCACCTTTTTCTACCTTGCTGTACTGCAAATCGCCAACCTTCGTGTCCAGCTTATGGTTCAGGTTGTTTACAGCGTGAACAACAGTAGTATGGCTGCCGTCTTGGTTCTTAATATCTCTGGCAATATTATTAACATCGCCTACGTCACTTGCTTTGGCTACGTCGGTAATGGTTACAGTACCGGTTACCTCACCTTCTTTATTAACAATATTCATAGATACGCCCTGAGATTTATTGCCAGTGCTGTCAGTTACTTCGCCAACTGCATAGTTGCCACTCTTAATATGCGTATCGTTAGCTGCAACATAATCCTTCAGCTGGCCTACGTTTACAGCATCGGTCTTTTCAACGCCTGCTGCTACGCCGGTAATCTTGCCGGTATTGTCAATGGTAACCTTATTATTAAACTTGATGCCATCATTTGCAAAGCTAATGCTGCCTGCGCCTTCACCTTCGCCGGTGATGGATTGAATGCCAGTCAATTGTTTTTTCAGCGTAACGCTAACTTTATTACCATCATTGCCTACTTGAATGTTAGCATCGCCATCAAATTCAACTGTAGCGCCAGGTTTTACATCAGATGCATTGCCATTTTGAGTTTTCAGCTTCCAACCTTGGCTTGCGCTAGCAGCAGCTTCACTTACCTTCTTCAGCTGTGCTACGTTTACTGCGTCAGTATCTTCAGTACCTGCTGCTACATTGGTAATCGTCTGATTATTCGCATTGAGGCCGTCTTTGCTAACATACGTCTTATCGCCGATAGACAGACCCGCATTGGTAACCTTGGTGTCTCCTGCCGTCAAGCCGTCTTTCGTAAGAGAAACGTTTTCACCGACTTTGACACCGTCGGTATTCATCTTCGTGTCGCCAGTAGTAACGCTACCCAACTTCAAATCATTCTTCAGGCTGACTTTGTAATCAATACCACCCGCGTTATTTGTTCCTGTTGAATCAATACTCAAATTTTTATCTGTTGTAGAAACACTGCTATGTTTCTTGGCTTCACTCTGTACATAGTTTGAAATATTAACTGTACTTTCTACTTTTTTATTATCGCTGTCTGTTACTGTTAATTTTATATTTCCTTTATCATCAATAACGGTGGACAAAGCCGTATTTTTAGTATTTGTATCAACAAAGTATAGGTTGCCACCTTTATTAATACCATCGACATTGGCACCTAATCGAATAGCTAATCCATTCTCACCTTTTTGAGTCGTATATTTTTCAAAATTTAAATAATTCAATTGTAAACTATTGCCTTGGTACTGCCACCCGTCAATTGAAGTACCTAATTTTCCATTTTTAACATCCGTATCCCATTTCTGTTTATAACCTATCATTTGAGGCGGTGTTTTTATTTCAGTTATATTATTGGCAGCTTGTACGCCGCTTATCGTCCCACCTATACTGCCTGCGGCTACTAATACTGCCAATATCCTTTTCGCAGAAGAAGCTTTTCCCTGATTTTTAGCAAATTCCGAAGCTACGACATAGCAATTTCTTGCTTTATTCCACACGACTTTGTATATTTTATTCATATAGATAATCTCCTTTCAGTAGGTATTCGTTTCTCACACTATTCTCGGTTATACGAAACCTTACGACTTCTGTTAAACCAATGTTTCCGGCAATCATCACAGCAAAAAGCCCGACGCCGGTCTTTAGGTTCTGTCACGACGACTTTGCCGCATTCCCGACAGGTAAATTCTCGATGCATTGCTACCGAAGATACTTTTTTGGAATGTTTCCAATATAATTTTTCACAATGCTGTGAACAGAATTTAGTACGGCAGTCTCTGCCATCTGTTACCCGCACGTGTTTACCACACCGCAGACACGTAAATTCCCGTATAACGGAAACATAAAGAGGCCCTTCGACACGGTTGTCATTGATTCCATGGTGATTGGCATACCTCCTGCAGGTATATCCGCAGTATCGCTGGGTAATACGGGTCGGGGGTAAATTCTTTGCCGCAAACAGCACATTTCATACGAACATGGTCATGCTCCTGTCATTCCATACTGAATGGCAGACAGGTGGTAACCAATAATTGGAAATAACAAACGAATGCAAACATGCCAAAAAGGACAATATATGCCTACACTGTCCTTCTTTATATCTATATGAAACAAGACGCACCCATTCCTGGGCCTGTTTTTTTATATATGTGCCTTTACTATCTTGTCCCCCCCCCTGTATATTGTTTAGCCGTCACCTCTCTGCCGATATGCATGATGGCCGTAAAACTAGTTGTAAAGTAAGAAATCATCACTTGGACAGGATACATGATTTTCACCCCCCCTCCATATTATACTATAATATAATTATAGCATAATATGGAAGGAATGGCAAGATATCCGGAATAAAGCAAACTATATACATACTTTAGTATATAGTTTGCAGTTTAAAAAACCTCCTGAACATGGAGGGGGAATTTTCCGTTCAGGAGGTTGGGAGAAACATATTTACAATTTTACAATCTTTGAGGGAGGGGGGGGGAAACTTCTGATCAGCCGGGGATAACGATATCCAGAACAGCCTGGCGGAATGCGTCATAGCCCTGATCCACGAGGATCTGATAGAGATGCATATCCGATGCCTGCGAGTAGACGTAATTGCGCAGGTTGTAGAACTTGCTGCTGTCAGGGTCCGCCTTTGTCAGGCCATAGTCCGACAGAGCGACTTTCTTCAAGTACTCCTGCGTCCAGGACGAAATGCCCGAGGTCAGGACGAAGTCATGATCGCCGAGGTGCACCAAGAAGGATTCCGGACGTCTCGGCAGTGGCAGCGTCTCACCGTCCGGTGCCAGATAGCCTTCTTTGATCGGATCTTTGCCAGCAATGATGGCTGCTGCCTTGATATAGCCGACCGGTTTCTTTTCTTCACTCGGCCAGCCCGCATGATCATGGGATACCGCCACAGCAACTACAACATCCGGACGCAAGCCGCGGTACATGCAGTCTGCGACCTGCTGGATGTGATGGCAGCCCGTGCCGGCAATCTTGATTTCCGGCAGGCACTTGTGATCTGGGGTCCACTGCAGAATCCACGGTTTGGTTAAATCATGCAGCAACACCGCTTCGGTCAGCAATTCCCGATTCATGGAATAGCCGAAGAACTGCTCGTAGTTCTCGATCAGACTCAGCCCTGTCTGGAGATCTGTTGCCACATGCGTGATTAAGCCGCATGGATAGGCATGATGACCGCCCCAGCCCGCACCGGCGGCATCCCAGAAATTCAGCTTCGTCTTGACCTCTGGAAAAATCTGATCGATCGTATTCTCTTCCTTGATATACCCAGCTGCCAGCAGCGCCTTGCGGCAGGCTTCCTTGCTCGCCTTATCCGGGTATTTCTTCAAGATCAGCGGCTTTGGAGATTTCAAGCCCTCTAAAACAACCTTCTTGACCGTCTCATCCTGAAGGCCATTCGCCTTGTCCATGAGCCAGTTATAGCCATACTCGCGCAATGGCGAGCGCTTAGCCATCTCAGTCGGTGACAATTTCTCCATCTCCGAGAATTTGATGGCCGTCGTCTCGATGTTGCGCGGTGCGGCAAATCCCTACTTGGGTAGGATAGAAGCTGCTGCAAATGCAGCAGCAGCGCCTGCAGCCGTTTTCAGGAAATCCCTGCGATCGATTGATTTGTCCCAGATTGCCATAATAAACCTCCTTCTATTGTGCGATATACAGCAAACAGGCCTAAGAGGCCTGTCCGCTGAATCAAAGTTGGTTTTTGAGGATATGCTTCATCAGCATCAGACATCCTGATGCGCGGCGAGCCACTGACTCCAGCTCGTCTTGAACCCATTGGCGTGATTCTCCTGGACATACTGATAGAACTTCTCTACCATATGGGCTTTCTGGTGATAGTAGTCAGCCTTCCACTGATCCGGCTTCGGTTCTGCGATTTCATAAGCAACGTAGTTGCCGCCGAGCAGATACTGACGCGAGAGGATATCGCCAAGCGAGACATCCGGGTTCTTCATCATATCGTACATAGCCATGTAAGCCGTCGTGCGACCTGCACCAGCCTGGCAGTGGAAATGCAGCCAAGCATTTGCCGGCATCGTACGCGTGAAGTTGATGAACTCATCGATATTCGCAGCCGACGGCCAGATGTGATCCGTTGCCGCAATGCGATAATAATGGAGGCCATTCTTCTCGACCAACTGCTGCTCCGTCATGACGGATTCAATCTTGACCGGTTTCGGGTCAATTGGCATCTTGTCTTTGTCAAGCTCTGCTACGATAAGGCTCTTGCCTCTTGCTGCGTTCAGGCGGCTGTTCTCATCCTTGAGTACCTCGGCCTTATTCTTGCCGAGGTTCCCCCAATCGCGCAGGCCATACCAGCTGACTGCATTGCCGTTGAAGACACCGTGCGTCTCCTGACGGAGGTCCATGATGTAGATAGGGCCTTTCGCCTGCTGTTTGAGGACCGGCAGCATTGCCTGGAGCTCACCATTGGAGAATTCCGCACTGCCGGACATGTAGAGCGTATCGAGGCCCTTGCGCGTCGGCGTCGGAGTGAAGCCCTTGCCCGTCTTCTTGACATTGACATCCGTCCTGAAGGCCGAATTCATCGTGCGGAAGTTGCGCGGCAGCTGATTGCGGTCCTTCGTGTCCAGGCGCCAGATGTAACCGTTGTAATCCGGTTCCCACGAATTGACCTTGTTCTTCTTGGCCCAGACACTATACGGCGTCTTGAGGTCAGGATTCTCTTTTACATAATCATAGAAATGCTGGACGAACTGATAGCGTTCGATATACGCCTTGCGGCCATAATTCTTTTTCTTATCCGGGATCTCACTGAGGTCGACAATGCCGATGAGCTTCTGACGCTGGATGATGTCGTCGAAGCTGACATCCTTCGCGTTCTTGAGGATATCGTGCATGACCATGAAGATAGTCGTACGGCCCATGCCGGCATAGCAGTGATAATGCAGCCATGCATCCTTTGGCAGGGATTTGTAGAACTCCAGGAACTTGTCGACATCGGGATCATCCGGGCGGAAGTGATCCTGCAGCGCCAGGCGGAAGTAATTAGCACCATGCTGCTTGACCATCTCTTCCTCGGTGCGAACTTTGTTGTAGTTGACATAAACCGGGGAAAGAATCACGTTCTTTTTATCGTCAAAGCGATAAATCGATTTGACCGTGCTGTCCTTGAGCGAAGCAAGCTGCTCTTTTTCCAGCGGGATGATGATATCTTCTGTGCGTCCATCATTGCCCCAATCGTGGTTAGCGAACCAGCTGACAGCCGTGCCATTGAGGTAGCCATGCGATTCTCCGCGCAGATCCACATCGTAGAACTGCGATGGTTTTACCGGCACTTTCTTAAGGATTGCTTCCAGCTCTTTCTCGGAGAAACAGCTGGAGGCCGAGACATTCATCGTGTCCATGCCCTTACGGGTCGGCATGATACCGGTCTTCGTCACACCGACGTACTTATCGCTGCCCATGCGGAAGTTGCGCGGCAGCTGGTTGACGTCAGCGCGGTCAATCTTCAGCGCAAGTTTCGGCGGATTCTTGACGACAGCCGGAGCCTGTGCCTCAGCGGAGACCTCCTGCACGACGGCAGCTGGTGCCTGGGCAGCCCATGATGTTCCCGGCAGCTGTGCACTGCCGAGCATAACAGCAACGGCAACAGAGAGCAATGTCTTTTTCTTGAAACTTATCATAAGATTTTCACTCCTCTTCTAAAGCAAACATATGCTTTATATACGTAGCGAATCAAATTTTACCGTACCTTTGATCAGAATTCAAATCCATTTTCCTTTGTCCACTGCGTGTACGTTTTCTTGAGCTGTGGATTAGCCTTGACGTATTCGTAGAAATGACGCGTGAACAGAGCGCGCTTCGGATAGTTCTCCTTTTTATAGGCATCCTTCGTCGTCTCTGCCGACTTGCGGACATCCTGACCGCCGAGCAGCACTTCGCGCGTCATGATGTCGTCGTAAGAAAGTTTATCGGCATTCTTGATCATATCCATGAGCGAGAGGAAGATCGTCGTGCGGCCTACGCCAGCCTCGCAGTGAACGTGAATCCAGGCGTTTTTCGGCAGCTTCTTGTAGATGGCCAGGAATTCATCGACATTGGCCGGCGTCGGTGCCGAATAGTCCATGACCGGCACGCGGTAGTACTTGACGCCCATCGATTTGACAAACTGCTCTTCCGTCTGCACCGAGTTGACGTGCTCGACCTTCTGCGAAGCGATGTCCTTGTGCTTGTCTAACGTTGCCACATCCACATCCTGGTTCATCTTGGCCGTCTCAAGCATGCTCTTCTCGCGGCGGTCAATCTCCTTGGCCGACTGCCCCTTATTGAAGGTCTTGTAGCGCGAATACCAGCTGATGCCATCGTCATTGATATAGCCGTGCGATTCATTGCGCAGATCAATGACGACGAGGTCTTTAGCCGGTACATGCTTCAGTAGCTCCTTGAATTCGTTCTTGGAGAAGAAGCTGCTGCCGGACTGGCGCAGATTATCCAGGCCTTCGCGCGAGGGGTAGATCCCATCCTTTGCCGTCTTATATTGGCTCTGGGCCGTGCGGAAATTTGCTGGCATCTCTGAAACAGCGGCGGGGCGATCGTATTTGAGGATCTGCACGCCCGGTGCTGGCTCTGCGGCAAATGCCGCAGCCGTCGACAACATCGCCGCAACAGTAAGGGCTGCAATCCTTTTGCTGATTCCTGAATAATTCATGCTGACATCTTCCTCCTTCATGGATTTTAGTGGGTTCGTTTTTTAGAACTTCGTCGTGAACTTCAGATACGTGGAATAGTGCGGGGATTTCTCCAGAGAATTGCCATCTTTATCCACATTGGCACTATCCGGATTCGTATGTGCCCAGTAACGGAGCAGCGAGAGCTTCGTGTGATCGCTCGTTGCATAATCCATGATCAGGCCAAAGCCCTTGAAGCCATCGGCCGTGATGTAATCATCCCAATCCGTGTAGCCATCATCCATAAAGAGGTTCTGATCGACATTGAGATATTCTGCTGTGATGCCGAAAGTTCCTTTCTTTTTGGCCTTGCCATAATTCAAGCCAATCACATAGCCACTAGTATTTTTGGATGCTCCAGTATAATCATAGCCATAACCAATAGCAGTCCCTTTTTTATTCCCAACCTGGAATGGCTTATCTTTATTAGTATTACGAATATACTCTGCTCGAATGCCTAACTTACCAACAATTGGTGTCGAACCGTAAATACCGAAGTAGCGTTCAGGCTGCTGCGTGCCGAAATACAGACCGGCATATGCATCCTTCGAGAAATCGTGCTGATACTGTGCGAATTTCAGCAGACGCGTGCGAGCCGGTGGATTGTAATCTTTATTCGTGTCGTTGACCAGATAATCCTGCGAATCGCGGCCATAGCCGGCATACAGCGTATCACGCGGCGTCATCTTGTAGTTGGCCGTGAACTGGTTCACACTTGATTTAGAGAGCCAGAGGCCTTCGCCGAGGGATACCGACTGGGCACCAGCCTTCACATAGACAGGGCCAAAGGAACGACCGACATATGCCTGCTCCAATTTGACCTTATTCTTTTCCGAAGAGTACTTTCCATCATTTGGTTCAGACGAAGTCGATTTGAATTTGAGTCCAAGGCCGACATCGTACGTCTTATCCACCACCGTCGTCGCCAAGATCTTAGCCTCTGCCTTGATCTTTCCGGTTTTTGTCTCGTCATACATGTAGCCGGATTTCGTGGAACCGGACCACTTGAGCGTCGGTGCCTCTTTCTTGGCCTTCTTCTCGCTCTTAGCTGCCTCCTGCTTTTCCTTCGCAGCAGCCAAGCTGTTCTCCAAATCGGTCAAGCGTGCCGTCAAATCATTGATCTCTGCCTGCATCGCTGCTACGTCGGTATCTGCAGCAGCTGCTTCTGCTGTGCCGCCATTAAAGCATACTGGCATCAACATTGAAGCCGTAAGGCCCAAGACGATTGCTTTCTTTTGATTCTTCATCTGCAAGTCCCCCTAATGTGATTCTTGTGATTCTTCCTGATGACAGAAGGTCAAGCGCGCTGTTATGACTTATCTGACTTTTATTGTAGCAGATTGTTCCATATCAATTCCTCTTGTATTTTGCGGAAACATCACGAAAACCTATGCATTCTTGCGTTTATTTGTATTATAGGTAATTTTCTGATTACAAAAGACAGTATAAATTTTGAACGCGCTTTGATTAAATTCAGTGTACCATACCCGGCTGCCCTCCGCAATAGGCTTACTAAAGAAAATTCTAAGAATTAACAATTTATCGTAGAAACTTCTCTAGAAAATAACAACAAAGCAGCATCCGTGGGAGCAAGCGGTTTACGCACAACGAGAGCAGCGCCCCCAAAGGGACGCTGCTCTCGTTCATTTGATTCATATAGAGAGAAGTGGAATTCGCGTGTATCAGAAGTGGAATTCGACGCGGCCGAAGAGCTTCTCGGCATCCTTGCCGTTGTCGATGTTCTCGCCGTTGAAGTACTTGACGCTTGCGACGGTGTTCTTGAAGAGTGTGTAGTCCGTGCCGACTTCCCAGCCCTTCGTGCCGGCCCAGGCGCCGTCGTACGACGGATCGAGGGCTACGTTCTGGCCGAGGTAGCGGTAGGCGGCATAGGCGCCCCAGGTGCCCTTGTTCGCAGGCTCTGCGCCCTTGTAGTCGAGCTCGACCGTGCCGGCCTTCTTGTAGTCGTCGGCCTTCGTGTTCTCGGCATAGGCGCCGCCGAGGGCGACGTTCTTGTCGAACGCGTAGTGGAGGTTTGCGCTCCAGATGTCGGCATTGTCTTCATCCTGCGTGGACTTGTAGCTCTTGCCCATCGCCGTGAAGGCATCGCTGTTCAGATGATGGTAGCCAGCGCCGATGCTAAGCTTTTCCTTTCCGTACTGCAAGCCGACGCTTTGCATATTGGCCGTATCATCTTTTGCCTTAGCAGCCGCGTTGATGGAATCGTTGTTTGTATCGCCATCGAGGTCGAAGCGGCCTGCCTGCAGCGTGACCTTGAGGTCCTTGCCCGTCGTGATGGCGGCGCCGGAGATCTCGTCATCGAAGAGCAGGTTGCTGTCGAGCTGCATCGGCAGCTTGCCGACCTTGATGTTGGTCGTGCCGTACTGGCCATCCGCCCAGAGGCGCTGCAGCGTCACATTCGTATCCTGCTCATCACCATGTTTACCATTCGGGTCGGTGCTGTCCTTGGCAAGGTCCGTGGACGCATCGAGGCGGGCGTTGACATGCCAGTGATTGTTGACCTCAGCCGACGGCTCGAGGCGCAGCAGCAGTTCATCGTCGTTGCTCTTGCTGTCAGCTTTGGATTTGTCACGCGTGCTCGTATAGGTGTAGCGGGCCTCGCCGTTCCATTTCACCTTGTCGGCATTGCGCTCGAGGTTGCTGACGCGGACGCCGAGCGTATTGAGCTCATCAGAGAACTCAGCGGCGAGCTTGTCAATGAGGGCCTTGTCCGAAGCGGAGACGTCAGTCTTGGCCATGGCCTTGGCGACCATCTGCGCCATCTCGTAGCGCG
>ENA-OOXY01001964-OOXY01001964.1-human-gut-metagenome-genome-assembly--contig:-NODE-1964-length-12068-cov-2.241322_pt1 | contig 12068 bp, 8 predicted proteins | sample MGYA00241593_ERZ501355 | MGnify/ENA primary metagenome ERZ501355 (study PRJEB25962, sample SAMEA2042739) | human gut metagenome | biome: human gut; feature: human-associated habitat; material: faeces... | reverse complement strand
GCTGGGAGTGGTGATGCTGTTTTTCTAACTACGTCAACTGACACTTTAGAAGTTTCCAAATATGATTTAACCAAATCAAGGAAGTCCTTTGCTTCCATGGTGAAAAACAATAAGCAGCGAATCGGATTGAGAATATCTGCTGCTATATAGGAAAAAATCCTGTGGGACATGAACGGCCTCCCAATCTTCAAAATGAAAAGCGGAAGGTTGAGAGATAGTTTAACGTCTTGCAGGATTTTTTCTATTATAAAACTATAGATTTTATGCAGATAACCCCAAAATCAGAAAATGGTGTACAACTGGATGAAAAATAAATCAGGATCTCATCGCCCCATCCACGGAAAGAATTTCTCCGGTTACATACGAAGCCATATCGCTTGCCAGGAAGAGGAAAGCGTTTGCAATGTCTTCTGCCTCACCAATTCTTCGAAGAGGAATGCGGTTGATGAGTGGATCAATCATTTCTTTTGGAAGTGCGGCAACCATATCGGTACGGGTGATGCCAGGTGCAACCGCGTTTACACGGATATGGAAAGGACCAAGTTCCCGTGCGAGGGACCAGGTCAGACCGTTGACCGCATATTTACTGGATGGATAGGCAACGCCGCCCGGCTGGCCGCAGATGCTGACCATTGAGCTGGTATTTAAAATACAGCCGCCGCCCTGTTCTTTCATAATAGCAACGGTTGGAAGGATGCCGTTCATCATGGCGTTGACATTTAGATCCATGACACTGGCAAAGCGCTCTGCGGTATACTTGTCAATTGGCGTACTGTCTGAGACACCGGCGTTGTTCACAAGAATATCGATTTTGCCGTATTTTTCTTTGACTTTGTTGATCTCATCTACCATGGCAGCTGCATCGGTCAGCTTTGGCCATGCACCGGAAACTTCCCAGTCCGGGTTTTCTTCTTTTAAAGATGCAACCGCTTTTGCAACGGTCTCTTCCCGGGATCCGAACAGGACGACTTTCGCGCCGTTCTGCAGAAATTTGTGCACAATGGCATAGCCGATTCCTCTGGTTCCGCCGGTAACAATTGCAACTTTATCTTTTAACATCATACCATTCACCCGATCCCGTTTTTTTATATCAATGAAAACTGATTATGCAGGCTGTAGTTTTTATTTTTTTAACGATTCGGAGAAAAATGAATTTTGCATGAAAAATCATTTGACTTTGAATGACGATTCGTTTTGGAGAATACAAAAAACGGGATATTTCCTTTCTCTTAAATTTTGTTGCAAATCCTTTCCTTTACTATACGGGATATCGTTGGTGGACAGTCAATGCAAATTTTTTCAGAAATAAACAGCATTCTTTTCTCAAAAGCAGAAGATTTCTATGGAAAAAGAGAATTGTTACGTGGCTTTTTGAGGGAAAACAGGATATAATAGGAAACAAAAGTATACACCAGGTGTATGCTTTTATAAAATCAAAACGAAAAAAGCGGAAAAACAGAAAGAAAAAGAGTGAAAAAAAGAGAAACAGTCAGAATGCGGGGGAATGACTGGACAAAAGGAAAAACGGGGTGCAACAATGAGAATTCAGGAAGTAATCAAAAAAACAGGATTGTCCAGGAGGACGGTTTATTATTATATCGATCAGAAGATGATCTCGCCTGTTGTTGATGAACATAACGGTTACCATGATTTTTCAGAAGCAGATATTCAAAAACTTTTTATCATCCGCAAGCTGCGCGAGACAGGACTTTCACTGGCGGATATCCGCGCGATTCTTCACAAGCCGCGCACAACACCATTTTATCTGCATAAACAGCTGAATGCACTCCAGTCGCAGATGCTTACCATTCAGCAGACGATCAGCGAAATGGATCGTCTGAGCGGACAGCTTCCTGTGTGCCAGTCGCTTGAACAGCTTGCGGGGATGCTTGCAGATACCGATTTTTGCCCGGAGGATCCTACCCGGAATCAGATGGAATCCCGGGATGCCCGGCTGCTGGCACAGTATTTGTGGATGGCATATCTGGATACGCCGGTTACGGAATATCAGCAGTTTTTGTGGCAGAAAATCACACAGCATACGATTGAGCACGCAGGTACGGATTTGAAAATGATGTCCCGTTATTTACAGTACATTTCTCCGGAGCAGATTGATGCGACGAACATCAACCAGTATCTGCGCAATCAGAAAATTATCTCTCTGACGGAGGAAGATTATCCGGGTTTTGTGGAAGAGCTGAAAGTTTCTTTGCTTGCGTTTGCGGCAGATCCGGTACAGCAGGAAAAATGGCGTCTTCTTTATCAGCCGGTGATCCATCCGACGGCGTTGTTCTGTGTATCCGTGAGCGGATGGATGCGGGAATTTCATCCGGCATACCGCCGCTATTATGAAAACACGCATACCTGCTGCCGGATGCTGAAAGATTTTATGGACAGTGATGAGGGAGCAGCGCTGAATGTGACACTGCGGGAGGCATTCCAGGGAAATTGTGATGTGCGTACAGGATATTACGGAGAACTGGAAGTGGCGGCAACATTCCATAAAAGTATTTATGCATTGCTGCCGCCAGAGAAGATCCGAAAATTTCTGGAAGAAAATTCAGATGAAAAATGATCTGGTTTTAGGATTCTGTTTTTATCATTCGAAGCGAGGATGCCCGGGGAACAAGTGTCACCGGCAGTACAATTTTTTCCGGTTCCGCCGCAGGGTTTTCCAGTGCGGAAAGGAGAATCCGGCTGGCTTCCCGTCCGATGCTTTCAAAGTCCTGATGAATAGAGGTAATTTCAAGACTCCGGCTGAGACTCGTGTCATCAAAACCACAGAGGCAGAGATCTTCCGGAATCCTAAGGCCAATGGTACGGCAGGCGAGAAAGATGAGTTCGGCAACCTGATCATTTTCTGCGAGAAGTGCAGTAATTCCATTTTGCCGCAGGGTAAGGAGCTGCTGTTGAAAAGGTGTGATTTCTGTTGAAAGGGCATCTTCTGTAGAAAGTGCATGTGGCCAGGTGATAAGCTGCCGGGAATCGGGCATGATTCCGGCGGCTTTTATTTCGTGCAAAAATCCGCCGAAACGATCACGGACCGACGAGGTTTCGGAAAGGGGAGCTGTTGTGAAAAAGGCGATGTTGCGATGCCCCTGTTCCAGGAGGTGACGGGTGAGCTGCCGTCCGCCATCGTAATTGTCGCAGACAACATTGTTTAAATACGGACAGTCGGTCTGCTTGTCGATGATGACAACCGGGCAGTTTGCAAACAGGAAATCGTTTAACTGTTCCAGGTGGATATTGTCACGCTTGGGATAGTAGACAAGTCCGGCGATGTTCTGAGAACGGAGCAGTTCCAGTGTCGTACGTTCCTTCGGAGAGGAAGAGCCGGTGATATGAATGCTTAAAAAGTATCCTTTTTCCGCCAGTGCGGCACTTAAGGAACCAATCGTTTCCGAAATGTTTCCCTGTGTTGTGGCAAAGGGAAGCAGCAGGGAAACCATTTTTGATTTGCTGTCGGTTTCTGATGCGGAGGAGGAAACCGGTGGGATTTTCTGCGAGACAAAGCTTCCGACGCCGCGTTTTCGATACAGGATTCCCTGCTGTTCCAGATCTTCAATCGCCCGCTTTGCTGTGATGCGGCTTACCTCATATTGCTCCGAGAGCATTTTTTCCGTGCAGAACACGGCATCGGAAGAAAACTGTCCGGTGCGGATGCGCTCTAAAAGAGCTTCTTTGATGATTTCATATTTGGGTTTCGTTATTCTTTTATTTCTATCCATGTCTGTAAAATTCCTCAAATAGTATGATTGGTGACAACTGTATTTGTAAAAGTGTGATGTCGACTTGTTTTGTATTATAATCTCGGGAAAAAGATAAGTCAAACTAAAAATGATATATCAAGCAAAAAGAAAATGATATAAAATCATGGAAAAACGTAGGAAAAATGCAGAAATACTTGACAGAAGCATTGCGTTTTTTTATGATATGATATATCAAATCAACATGGCAATACAGGAACAAGACTTAAATAGAAAGAGTTTTAAGTTTGAAAATCATTTTTATAACAGGAGGAAACACATCATGAAAACAACTGTTCATATTATTTCCCATTCCCACTGGGACAGAGAGTGGTATCAGTCTTTTGAAAAACACAGAATGAAACTGATTGAGCTGGTAGACAATATTTTGGAAAAAGCAGAGAACGATCCGGAATTTGGCGGATTTTTCCTGGATGGACAGACGATTGCCCTGGATGATTACCTGGAAGTGCGCCCGGAAAAACGCGAGCAGGTGGAAAAATGCGTCCGTGAAGGAAAAATCCAGACTGGCCCGTGGTACATTCTGCAGGATGAGTTTCTGACCAGCGGTGAGGCATGTGTCCGCAATCTTCAGGTCGGCATGCAGGAAGCAGCGCGTTACGGAGCGATCGGAAATGTCGGTTATTTCCCGGATGCATTCGGAAATGCGGGACAGATGCCGCAGGTGCTGAAGCAGGCGGGCATGGATGCGGTTGTGTTCGGACGCGGCGTAAAACCGATCGGACCGAATAATGAGGTAACCGGAGGACAGTATGAGTCCACGTATTCCGAAATGATGTGGGCATCCCCGGACGGAACGAAACTGCCGGGTATTTTGTTTGCAAACTGGTATAACAACGGAGTGGAGATTCCGGTGGATGAGGCAGAAGCAAAAGTTTACTGGGACAAAAAACTGGCCGATGCGAGAAGATTTGCGGCAACACATCAGCTTCTGATGATGAACGGATGCGACCATCAGCCATTGCAGAAGGACATTACCGAGGCAATCCGTGTCGCACGGAAACTGTACCCGGACATTGAATTTATTCATTCGGATTTCAAAACCTATGTAAAGGCAATGGAAAAAGAAATTTCCGAGAATTTCTCTACGGTAAAGGGCGAGCTGACAAGCCAGGAAACAGACGGAAGATGGACCCTGGCAAACACCGCTTCTTCCTGGATGGGACTGAAAGTGGACAACCGTGCCGGCGAAACAGCGCTGGAGCGGAAAGCAGAACCGGCGGCAGCCATGGCAGAGGTGCTTGGCAAAGCATACCCGGAAGACCAGATGATTTACAGCTGGAAAGAGCTGATGCAGAATCATCCGCATGACAGCATCTGCGGCTGCAGCGTCGATGAAGTAAATGAAGAAATGAAAACCCGCTTTGCGAAGAGCAGACAGGTGGCAGATGCGATTTACGATGAGAGTGTAGAATACCTGACCGATCAGGTGAATACCGCGGCACTTCCTGGAAACAGCGAAAAGATTCCGTTCGTTGTATGGAATACTTCTGGCACCGCGAAAAAACAGGTCATTGCAAAAGAACTGCATCTGTTCCGCGATTACAATCTGTTTGTATGGGATGGTTATGAGGCGGCCGAGGCGGTAGAAATGCCAAATCTGGTGCTTTGCGATGCAAACGGAAATGCAGTTCCGGCAAAAATCGAAAATGCAGGAATTTCCTTCGGATACGATCTGCCGGATGACCGGTTCCGTCAGCCATATATGGCAAAGAAGGTGCTGGTAACGTTTGAGGCAGAAGTTCCGGCGATGGGATATGCAACATATTATCTGGAGCAGGCAGAGCCGGATCAGAACCAGGAAACCTCTGCAGATTTTGCGAATGAGCGCGTTCTGGAAAATGAAAACCTGAAAGTTACGGTCAATGAGGACGGTTCCTACCAGATTCTGAATAAGGAAACCGGAAGAACGTATGAAAATCTGGGATTCTATGAAGATACCGGAGATATGGGAAATGAATATATTTATATTCAGGACTCTGGAAAACAGACAATCACAACGAAAGGCATGAAAGCTGAGATTCGCTGTGTGGAGAAAAATGCATTCCGCACGGTAGTTGAGATCTGTCACGAAATGATGGTTCCGTCCGGTATGGGAGAGGAACTGCAGAGACAGCGTGAGATGTGTATTGATCCATATACGCGTGTGGCAAATCGTTCGAAAGAACTGGTTCCGATGGAAGTAAAGACGGTTCTGACACTGGAAAAATCGGGAAAAGGTCTGCATGTCGCAACGACGATCTGTAATCAGGCAAAGGATCACAGAGTCCGCGTTGTAATGCCGACGGGTCTGAATACGTCTACGCATCTGGCAGATTCTGCCTTTGAGGTTGTGAAGAGAAATAACCGTCATAATGATACCTGGACGAATCCCTGCGGATGTGAAAGACAGCAGTGTTTTGCTGCAATGGAAGATGAGACAAATGGTCTTCTTGTGGCAAACCGCGGATTGTATGAATATGAGGTTCTGGCGGATGAGGAGAATGCGATTGCGGTAACGCTGCTTCGCTCCGTTGCGGAGATGGGCGACTGGGGTTATTTCCCGACGCCAAAGGCGCAGCAGATCGGAACGTTTACCCTGGAGTTTGAAGTTGTGCCGTATGCAGCCGGTAAGACGGGCGAGGCATTTACCGAGGGTTACGCATTCCAGCAGGATCTGACAGCAGCACAGGCCGGTCTTTCAAAGGCATGGCTCAGAAAGCCGGGTCAGGTAAAACCGGAACTCGTATCGGGCGAGATGCCGCTGGAAATGAGCTTCCTCCGCTTTGAAGGGGAAGGAATTCATCTGACGGCGTTTAAGAAGGGACTTGCAAAGGACGATCTGTTTGTGCGGTTTGTGAACAATATGCCGCAGGATGAGGTACTTTCCTTCCGAAAGGAGAGCTGGATGAAAGAGGTTTACCGCAGTAATGTAGTGGAAGAGAAGGGTGAGGTACTTGGCCCGGATGAGAACGGGGTGTATCATGTGACACTCCGGGAGTTTGAGATTGCGACGTTTGGGGTTGTGAAATAACGGTTGGCGCGTGAGCTGGGAGTGAGAACGGGAGGAAAGTCTGGATCCGCCTGAAGGGCGGATCGGCGCAAGATGGTTGAAAAGAATAGGATGGAAAAAGCAAGAATGTGCTGGACTTTAGAGGGGACAAGTTATATGCTGGAAATATGAGAAAAATTTCCAAAGGAGGGTTTTTAAGATGCAGAAATGGATGAGCAGGATTGAGACCCCGATCAAGGCAGAGCTGATTTGTTATGATGTGAATGGAATTCATATTGTGTTTGGGGTGACGGAAGAGAATCAGCTGAAGCTGTTTCATTTTTCACATGCACCGTTTGACGCGGAGAATCTTTGCCGGAAGCCGGATGGAGTGTGGATGATGGAGGGAATGCGGGAAGCTCAGATTAAGGAGAGCTTCCAGCTGGTGCAGGTGAATTTTTCGGGGTATAACCGGCCGTATGAGAAGCATGGAAATAAGTATATTGTGACGGCTCCGGGCTTTATGCTGAAGTTTGATTCGATTTCGGAGGAGAGAAATGAGAACGGGGATCTGCTTCGGATTGTGCAGTCGGATGATGTGACGGGCGCGAAGGTGGAGTCTGTGATGCAGTTTTTTGATGGGATTCCGGTTGCGAGAATGTACAATACAGTGACGAACGAAGGAAAGGAAGACCAGACACTGGAGTACATTTCGAGTTTTAGTTACTGGGGTATTGAGAAGGAACAGAAAGAGGGAATTCCAGAGCTTGTCAGCTCGGATGACAAGATGTCGATGGTTGTGGTTCACAATGGATGGCAGAAGGAGCTGACGGTGAAGAAGTACCGGTTTGCAGATCTTGGCATGGCGCAGACGCAGCCGCATAATTATCAGAGAACTTCGAAGACGATTGAGATTACGAATACGGGCAACTGGTCGGCGAAGGAATATGTGCCGATGGGATATATTGGAAACAGTGCGGCAGATTCGAGTCTGTTTTTTGAGATTGACCACAGTGGTTCCTGGCATTATGAGATCGGAGATCAGAACTGCCATTTTTATCTGGCGGTGAGCGGTCCGACAGAGATTCAGTCACACTGGTCGAAGAACCTGAAGCCGGGAGATTCCTTTACAACGGTTCCGGTGGCTGTCGGCGTAGGTCATGATGATTTCGAGGAAGCGATTGGTACTTTGACGAAGTACCGCAGAAAGATCCGCCGTCCGAACAAAGATAATGAAAATCTGCCGGTTATTTTCAATGATTATATGAATTGTCTGTTTGGAGATCCGACCACAGAAAAAGAGTTCCCGCTGGTGGATGCGGCAGAGAAGGCCGGATGTGAGTATTTTGTCATTGATGCCGGCTGGTATGCGGACGGCAACTGGTGGGACAGTGTCGGTGAGTGGCAGGAGAGTAAAAAGCGCTTTCCGAATGGAGTGCGTGAGGTGACGGATTATATTCGTTCGAAGGGCATGATTCCTGGTGTCTGGCTGGAGCTGGAGGTTATGGGTATCAACTGTAAGAAGGCTTCCATTCTGCCGGATGAGTGCTTCTTCCTGCGCCACGGCAAGCGTGTGTATGACAGAAGCCGTTATCAGCTGGATTTCCGTCATCCGCTTGTGATTGAGCATGTGACCGAAGTCATCGACCGTGTGGTACGGGACTACGGTGTCGGCTATATCAAGATGGACTACAATATTGAGCCTGGTATTGGTACGGAAGTGGATGCAGACAGTTTTGGAGACGGTCTTCTGGAGCATGAGAGAGCGTATCTGGCATGGCTGGATGGCATCTACAAAAAGTATCCGGATCTTGTCATTGAGAACTGCTCGAGCGGCGGTCTTCGGATGGACTATGCGATGCTGGCGCGAAACAGCATTCAGTCGACGAGCGATCAGGAGGATTACCGCAATTATGCGACGATTTCGGCGAATGCAGCCATCGGCGTGACGCCGGAGCAGGCGGCGATCTGGTCATATCCGCTGCGGGACGGCACAAAAGAGGAAGTTATTTTCAATATGGTCAATGCGCTGCTGCTTCGTATTCACCAAAGCGGCCATCTCGCAGAAATTTCGCCGGAGCGGTTTGAACTTGTAAAAGAGGGAATTGACTGCTACAAAGAGATCCGCAGCGGCATCAAGGACGGCGTTCCGTTCTGGCCGATGGGATGGGCAGACAATGAAGAAAAACACCTCGCAGCCGGAATCCGTGTGCCGGGAGATGTAATTTATCTTGGTGTGTGGAGACGCGGCGGAGAGGCCGGTTTTGAGGTTCCGCTTGACCGTGCATTCCCGGGAAAAGAGCTGGAAGTAAGCTGCATTTACCCGAAAGCATGCGGTGATGTGTTCCATTACGATGACTACAGCAAGACGCTGCAGATTCACTTCCCGGAGACGTATATGGCGCGTCTGTTTCAGATTAAAGTGAAATAAAATTACATAAATCCCCGCCCGCGGAATAAATTGTATCGGAGTGTATCTGATAGGATTTTTCCGGGGAGGGGATTTTTTTGCGTATTCTTTCGGCACTTTCGGATCTGATGGTTCCCGTGCTGATTTTTTATGTGGTCGGACTGGGGCTTTTGATGAAACAGGATGTGTTCGGCGATTTTCTGAACGGGGCGAAGGACGGCATGCGGACGGTGATCGGAATTGTGCCGACCTTAATCGGGCTGATGGCGGCGGTCGGTGTGCTGCGGTCATCGGGATTTCTGGAGGATTTTGGAAAACTGTTCGGAACGGTGCTGGAACCGGCGGGGATTCCATCTGCCCTGGTGCCGCTCGGGGTTGTGCGTCTCTTTTCCAACAGTGCGGCGGTGAGTTTGCTGCTGGATCTCTACAAAGAGGCGGGGTGTGATTCCTTCGCCGGACGGGCGGCTTCGATTATGATGTCGTGTACGGAGACGGTTTTTTATACGATGGCGGTCTATTTCGGAGCGGTCCACATCAAAAAAACGCGGTACACACTGGCGGGTGCATTGCTTTCTTCCCTAGTCGGAATGGCGGTCAGTATTGCGCTTGCAGGTCTGCTCTAACCATCTTTTCTGATCATATCAGTGAAATGTGTTGACATTTTAAAACGATTGGAATAAGATGGAAACAACTTAAAACATACAAATTCAATAGGAAATAGGGAAATAGAGAAAAAGCGAGCAAAAGTAAGGAGGAAATCAACGATGGCAAAGGTATATGACAGCATTCTGGATCTTGTAGGAAAAACTCCGCTGGTAGAACTGAAACGAATTGAAGAAAAAGAAGGACTGCAGGCGAAACTGATCGCAAAAGTAGAATCCTTCAATCCGGCAGGAAGCGTCAAAGACCGTATCGCAAAAGCGATGATTGAGGATGCTGAGGCAAAAGGTCTCTTAAAAGAAGGTTCCGTTATCATTGAGCCGACTTCCGGAAACACTGGAATCGGACTGGCAGCGGCAGCTACCGTAAAAGGGTATCGTATGATCCTTACGATGCCGGAAACCATGAGCGTAGAGCGCCGCAACATTGTAAAAGCATACGGCGCAGAGGTTGTTCTGACGGACGGAACAAAGGGTATGAAGGGTGCGATCGAGAAAGCCGATGAGCTTGCAAAAGAGATCCCTAACAGCTTCATCGCAGGCCAGTTCGTGAACCCGGCAAACCCGGCAACCCACAAAAAGACAACAGGTCCGGAGATCTGGGAAGATACCGACGGAGAGGTTGACATCTTCGTTGCAGGTGTCGGCACCGGCGGAACGATCACCGGAACGGGTGAGTATTTAAAAGAGAAAAAACCGGAAGTAAAAATTGTAGCAGTAGAGCCGGCATCCTCACCGGTACTGTCTGAGGGTGTTTCCGGACCGCATAAAATCCAGGGAATCGGCGCAGGTTTCGTGCCGGAGACTCTGAATACCAGCATTTACGATGAAATCATCAAGGTAGAAAATGAGGATGCTTTCGAGACCGGAAAATATCTGGCAGCCGAGGAAGCTATTCTTGCAGGAATTTCCTCCGGCGCAGCGCTGTATGCGGCAATTCAGCTGGCAAAACGAGAGGAAAATAAAGGAAAAACCATCGTTGTGCTCCTGCCGGATAACGGAGACAGATACTATTCCACAGCTCTGTTTGCCAAATAAAAGGGAACAGCCTCAGATTTTAAAATAATAGATATCAGTGAACACTGCCATCCGCGGCACTTTCTCTCCACCGCGAATGGCAGTTTCGCATATTAATTTATACCAGAAAGGGAACTTTACTTATGACACTACAACAGCTTCGCTACGTAATTCGGGCCGCAGATTCCAGATCCATGAATGAGGCGGCAAAGGCACTCTATATTTCACAGCCAAGTCTCTCGGGCGCGATCAAGGAGCTGGAAAAGGAGATTGGAATTGAACTGTTCAAGCGCAGCAGCCACGGAACGGTGCTGACCCCGGAGGGCGAGGAGTTTTTGGGCTACGCCCGTCAGGTTACCGATCAGTATCAGCTTCTCGAAAACCGCTATGTTTACCGCACGAAAGGCAAGAAAAAATTCAGTGTGTCGATGCAGCATTACAGCTTTGCCGTGAAGGCATTCGTGGAGCTGGTGAAACAGTTCGGCATGGATGAATACGAGTTTGCCGTTTACGAGACGAGAACGTACGATGTGCTGATGGATGTGAAGAACTTCAAGAGTGAACTCGGCATCCTGTATCGGAATGATTTCAATGCGAAAGTGCTGAACAAGCTGATGAAGGACAATAACCTGGAGTTCCACGATCTGTTTTCCTGCGGAACATACGTCTACCTCTGGAAGGATCATCCGCTGGCGGACAAGACTGAGATCACCATGGAGGAACTGAAGGAATATCCGTGTCTGTCGTTTGACCAGGGAAGCAACAACTCATTTTTCCTGGCGGAGGAAGTGCTTTCTACGTATGAATACAAACGAATTATCAAGGCAAACGACCGTGCGACGATGCTGAACCTGATGGTCGGCCTGAACGGGTATACACTCTGTTCCGGAATCATCTGCGAGGAGCTGAACGGCAGCGATTACCGTGCAGTGCCGCTTCACGCGGATGAAAATATGATGATCGGCTACGTTTCCAGAAAAGGAATGTCGATCAGTGCGATGGGACTGCAGTATCTGGAGGAGATCCGGAAGTATAAAGAGTTTGTACTATAAAAATTGATTTGCGTTTGCAAACCGGGTATAGGAAATTCAAAAGAAAGTGCAATGGCAGTAAAGATATGATATAGGAAAAACCTATAACCAGCCATTATTTTTCTGTATTAGACAAAACAGAAGACAGCCGCTATAATATCCCTTGTAAACAGATAGGAAATATCACAAAAGCGAGAGGAAGCGAAGTCAATG
>ENA-OOXY01001963-OOXY01001963.1-human-gut-metagenome-genome-assembly--contig:-NODE-1963-length-12069-cov-2.089063_pt1 | contig 12069 bp, 15 predicted proteins | sample MGYA00241593_ERZ501355 | MGnify/ENA primary metagenome ERZ501355 (study PRJEB25962, sample SAMEA2042739) | human gut metagenome | biome: human gut; feature: human-associated habitat; material: faeces... | reverse complement strand
AACACTATGCTGGTTAAATTTTTTCTCTTTTTTCAATTGTGTTGTAACACACTATGACACTTTTTTACCCTTATGGGAAAAAGTGTCAGTGTGGTAGGGACACCCTACACCCGTTTTACCTAAATATGCTACTAGCAATTTAGGTAAAGTCATTACACATTAGCATATAAGCTGTTTAAAAATTCAGGCGAATAATCTCTACCAGAATATCTCATTGAATTTTTATTAGCCTTATTATTTTTATAAGTATAATTATTATTAGTATTGATTGCACGGAAATTTTCCGATTCGGTAATCGTAGAATCTCCGTTTATATAATCGTAATTTTTACGATTATGTGATATTTCTATATTTTGATGTTGTATTTTTGCAACATATATAAGCTTAGGTTTACTAAAACCTTGTTTCTTTTCATATATTAACTTAACATCTGATAATTGTTTAAATGCTTTAGTAACAGTTTTATCAGATAGATTTAATTTATCTTGTACTTCTTTTCTAGTAAATATCAAATACACATTTCCATTTTCATCATGCCAATTATTTTTTATAGATAAAGATAATCTATCTAATAAGAAACCATATAACAATTTACTATCAGAATTTAATGTATTTTTATATAAAGGATTTACGAACAATTCCTGTGGTATTTGATAATATTTATGGTTTAAAGTTTCATTAACTTTATAAAAATTAAAATCTTGCATATATTTTCCTTTCCTTCGCACGACAATCGATTTTGTGACGAAAAATTAGAACAGGTAATAAACTATGCCTGTTCGTTTTGAATTTTAAATATGCAAAATTTGATTAAAAGCAAGATTTGACATTTTATGTAAAATGTAGTATAATATAATTACAAATTAATTAGGAGGTGCTGTTATGACAGTAACAAACAAAACATCGGTCGCACTTGAAATCTTAGGTGGAAGTCTTAAACCCAATGAATCGCGGGAATATACTGAAATGATGTTCAATACATTGGACATTCACTCTGAAATTGGAAGCTGTGTTATCACAACTGAATATGGACAGAGAAGTTTCAGAAACTACGGTAAATTGGTAGCAAAAGAAGGCAGAAAGAAGAATGAACATGGAATGAAAAACATTATCGTTTCTTCTATCGACTAATTAGCCCTAAGAAATTGGACACTATGCCGAAAGGTATAGTGTTTATTTCATGTTATACTGCTTAAAATTTTTCTAACAAATTTCTAACAAAACTTAAACAAGTTATGTCAGATTTATATAAATTATAAAATGTATATGTTACAATAAAAATCAACAAAATAGTTTGAAATAATAAGGTTTTGAGTACAAAAATAACAGGATTAAAAAGTATTATTCATTACTAACCATTAAAATGATAGAATAACTTAAAATCCTGCGGTTGAATAAACCGTGCCGGTTCGATTCCGGCCATCTGCACCAAAATATCAGGTTAGAAAACAAATTTCTAACCTGTATTTTTTTGCGTAATTTCGGCAAAAGTGCCAATTTTATGGGTGCTTGGGAACAGTTCTAAAAAGTTCCAAAAAATACCAAAAAATTAATATAAAATGTCGGGATTACATGTCGGGATAATTTTTATTCTTTGATATGTCTATCAATTACTCCCTTATTTATTATTATTCCTTCTGATTATCAGAAAGGATGGAAAAAATGGATTTTATACCATACAAAGCTCACGAATGTTTTGATTATCTATATTATCCAATACCAATGGAATTATTCTTTAATAAGAAATACAAAGGCAAAATAAAATCAGCAGGGAAATTATTATATGGATTTCTATTAAATAGGCTTTCTCTATCTGCTAAAAACAATTGGGTTGATGAAAATGGAGATATTTTTCTAATATTCACTAGAAAAGAAGTACAAGAAAGATTAGATTTATCTGATAAGACTGTTACAAAAGCTTTTAAACAATTAAAAGACTGTAAACTAATACACGAAAAAAGACAAGGAGCTAATAAACCAAATCTAATATATGTTGGAAAAATAGACCATGATGAAGATTTAATAAAACTGATTCGTAAAAATTACGAGTCCCGAATCGTAAAATCTACGATTCAGGACACGGAAAATTTACGACCTAACTATAACAATAATAATTATAACAATAGAGGAAAGAAAAACAATTATCAAAATTATGAACAAAGACAATATGATAATTTAGATTTCTTGTATGCAAATAATAATTTTTAAATGAAATGGAGAGATTTTTATGAAATTAGAATATAGAAAATGCGGTGATTATTATTTACCTAATATAGCAATGCCAAAAGAAAGTAAAGAAACCAAAGGAAAACATTTCGGTAAATATGGACTATTAAGACTTAATTATCTAAAGAATTATAAACGAAATTTATATAAAGAATTATTGCTTGATAATAAATTACACGAGCATTTAGTAAAAGTAGATGAAGAAACAAACAGGAGAGTTGATAACCTAATAAAAGAACTTGCAGAGCAAGAAAATGTTACTGAAGAATTAAAAGCAAATAATCAACTTGAGTGGGTACGGAAGAATGAACAATATTAAAAACAGAGCTGAAGAAATTGTACTAAAAGAGCTAATTTATGATTAAAAAGTGAGGTAGTACAATCCTTACTTTTGTGTATAAAGCAAGCCATGAATTTGTACTACCGCACAATTCTTAAAGCACAAATTACAAAATTTGTACTTTAAACAAAACTTTAGGAAAGTTTTACAAAAAAATTTTAAGGATTGGAGATGATAATTTATGAGAACTAGATCAATAAAAAAACAAGTATGGCTTAATAGTAGAGAAAATGAATTACTAAAAAAGAAATGTATGAAAGCAGGGCTTTCTGAATCTTCTTTTTTTAGATTAGTAATTAATGATACTCAAATAAAGGAAAAGCCAGATGAAAATTTTTATAAAATACTAAATGATTTAAGAGGTGTTGCGGTAAATATAAATCAACTTGCAAGAGTAGCGAACACTTATCAGTATGTTGATGATAATAAATATTATCCACTTGCCAATAGAGTTAATGATATGATTGATGATTTACAAAAATTCTACCTTACCCCAACCAAGAAAGAAGGTGGAGTTTATTATGGCGGTTACAAAAATTTTGACTAGAAAAACAAGATTAGATGCGATAATTAAATATATTATGAATGGGGAAAAAACTGAAAAGATGATGTATGTGTCTGGTGTGAATTGCAGAACAGACACTGCAATTTCTGAAATGCAAGATACAAAGAAAAGATTTGATAAAGAAGATGGAATAATATCTTACCATTTAATACAATCTTTTGATGGAAAAGAAATATCTCCGAAGAAATGCCATGAGCTAGGCTTACAATATGCTAAAGAACTATTTGGAGATGACTTTCAATTTATAGTTGCAACTCATTTAAATACAGATAATGTACACAATCATATAGTTGTAAATTCTGTATCTTTTAAAAGTGGAAACAAACTTTATAGTAATAGAGAAACAAAGGATTTTATAAGAATAACATCAGATTTTATATGCAGAGAAAATGGACTAAGTGTTATAAAAACTCCGTGGAAGAATAAGGGATATTACAAGCTATATGCTAAAAATAATCCATATATGCAATTAGTAAAAAAAGATATAGATGATGCAATTGCTATTTCATATTCATATAAGGGATTTGTATCAAAGTTAGAATCAAAAGGTTATTATGTTTCAGAAAATGAAGAAACAGGACTTATTATTGAAAGAGATAATAGTTATCAAGTTGTAAGACCTCAAGAACTATTTGGAGATAATTATACTAAAGAAAAGATACGATATAGAATAGAAAACAAAATTTATGATAAAGTGTATATTCCAAAGAAAAAATATAAAATGAGTATTGAAGAATATAATAAATTTAACCAAAAACAAAGAGCGCATAAATTACGAGAGCTTCCAGCATTATATATTCTAATATGCTTATTATTAAGAATTGACCCACTCCCTGAAAAAATTGAATTTAATAATTATAGAGTACCAATTACAAAAGAAATGAAAATATCTTTAAAACATTTAGAAAGTTTAAGTCAGCAAACAATTTTACTTGCTGAAAACAAAATTAATAATTTAGAAGAACTTAAATCTTATAGATATAATTTAGAGGAGAAAGTAAGAATTTTAAAAGGTAAAAGAGAAAACTTATGGCGAAAAAGAAAAAAAGAAACAAATCAAGAAATTAAAGAAAAAGTTACGCACGAAATTGCCGATTTAACGGCTTTAATCAAGAAAACCAATAAAGATATCATCAACTGTTATGAAATTGAAAATAGAACCATTCTGCTTAAAAATCAACTTGAAATTGAAAAATCAAAAGAGATTGTTAAGGAAAAGAAGAAAGATAAGAAAAAATTGAGAGATAGATAAATTTGACAAATTTCTAAAAAAATGCTATAATTTAAGTAGTTTGAAACTAGTTTTGGTTTCAAAAGGGGTAGGTTCTACCATACTTTATTCGAATTAGTGAATACAAAACGAAATGAAGTATGGGCGCCCATACTTCCTATAACATCAATTATCAATATACTATGACCGCTATAAAGTACCTAATGGGAAATATAACATAAGTCCAAGGGCAAAGAGTCCCAAGTAGAGACTGATTAGTTGAGATAGTTATAGAATAAAGTATGTGGCAAATAATACACACTAAATTATAAATTATGACCGTTCTTAAAGTAACTCGTAGAAATAAGAGCATAAGTCACGTAAGTCAAAATGCAGTAGACTGATTAATTTATAATATTAGATAAAGTGTAGCTCCTGTAAATGAACCTAAATAAAAAACTAAATCAAAAAAGATTTAGTAAAAAATAAGTAGCCTATATAATTAATATATAGGTTACTTTCTTTTTTATTTTGTTTCTTTATCTATCCAAGAAAGAAAATCAGTATTTGCATTTTTTATTTCAAAACATGAAATTTCTGCTATATCATAATCATGCATTTTCTTTATTTCAGCTTCTATTTTGCCATATAAACTTTCTTTTGTTCTAAACTCTAATTTATATTCATCACATTCTTCCAATTCATTGTTCCACCAGTATTTAGAATGAACTTTAGAAATTTGAGTTCCTGCTACTAATTTCTTATTAAGTAACGTATTTATTATCTTGTTCGCTATTGCTTCTTTATTACAAAATGTTGTTACAATTATATATTCATTTAGCATTGATTTTCACTCCTTAAATTTAATATTAATGTTTCAGCATTCTGATAAGTTGTAGAATTTTCTCCATATCTACTTTTGATATCTTCAAGTCTTTTGGTATAACCAACATCATTACCATATTTATCAATCTGCATATCTGCCTTATTTAATATTGTTAAAAACAGTGATGTGTACTCTGTGTTTATATTGCCATGATAATAAATTTCTTTCCAATACTTATAATTATTTCTTTTTAATATTTCTCCTCCAATATGTGCATGATTAGAATTGTTTCCATATTCATAATCAATATCATGATTAAATCCTAATACAAATAAATCTTGTAATTCACTATCATTCAAGTTGTATTCTTTTCCTATTTCAACCATTTTTCTAGCAACAGCCAAGGAATGTTTTAATCTACTTTCATCCATAGTTTTCTCCATATATCTTATTTAATAATTTTACATTTAGTTTTTACATCCAGCTCTCCACAATTAGTTTTGTAGTAATCAAAAAAGATAATATCCATATTTCTTTTATCAATATTCTTATTTATATTTATTATTGGTGTATATAATACATCATACAGTAAATATTCAGATCCAATCTTATTAAATCCAAGTCTTTTATAAAATTCAAATCTTTTTATAGTAATTGGATTGTTTATATTTTCTTTTTCAATTTCTGCAATTAGTCCCTTACCATCAGTAATCTTATTTCCTAGAATTTGCATAGCTTTTGTTCCATATCCTTCGTTTTGAAATTCATCAAATATAGCAAAGTAATCTATATAAAATGGATAATTGTCACTCAATTTTTCCAGCATAAAAAATCCAATAGTCATGTCTTTTAATATGATTTTATAAAATTTTTCAATTCCATCTTTATAAGTTTTTTCTATTTTTCCCCAGTTTCTTTGTTCATCTTCTGGAAATAGTTTAATATATTTATCATAGATATTTTCCTTAAATTCATTTATTGTTATTTCTACTACATCAATCATTATATGTTCTTACTTACTATCTTAAATTATATATTTTAATTTTATTTGCAATTGGCTCACTTCTTTTGCCAAATGCTTCATTTATGTATTTTTCTGGATTACTATAAAAATCTTCCCACTTTACTAGTATAGCATATCTATCTTCTGGAGACCACGCACAACCACTATGGGGAACTATATAATAATTTTTACTAAATTCTCTAATAACGGTAGAATCATTAATATCAACCCCATTATGAGTACAATTACATTGAGAACATTGATAACTTCCTTTATATATTTTTGAATACATATTAGGAAGAACAACTCCAATTAATCCACTTCTTGAATTATCCTTACCATTATATAGAGTTGCTTGCAATTCCTTTTGTATAAAATAATTTTTGGATCCAAGATAATCATAACCTTCATTTTCCGAAGAATGTTCTCCTATTAAAAAAATTGTAACTGTAGAATCCTTTAAGTAATCTCTTCTTATTACAGACATTATATAATCACCATCATTGCTTTCTATAACTCTGTCTAGAGTTTTATCTATAACATCTGAGGAATTAAATTTCTCTATCAACTTATTTTTATAATATAAATCTTCTTTTTTAAAACTAATAAAACATTTATGTGCCATAATTTTACCTTTCTATTTTTTAAATCTATTTTTAATTTCAGAAAAAGATATTTTTTCTTTGTCTCCTGTGTAAACTATTATATTTATTTTACTTTTACTGGTTATTAATGATGAAGTTTTTAGTGACCATATTATTTGCTCCAAAAATTCTTGTTCTGATAGAACTGGGTTTATTCTTGAAATTCCAGTACCTATTATAGGAACATTTATTATTCTTCCATTATGAATACGATTTATTTCATTCCAAAAATCATTAAGAAATTTCAAATATTCTTGCATTGATAAATATGCTTCGTTTTTATCATTGAATTTCGTTAATGCTGTTAGAATATAATCATTTATATTTATTGTAGTACCTATTGCATAGTTTTTTTTCTTTCCATTTAATCTTTTTAAATTCTCTTCATATTTATAATTTTTTAAACATTCTTCAATTTTAGAATTTAAACTTTCTAAATCATTATATTTTAGATATTCTTTTACATACATGCCGTGTAAAGAAGTTTGTGATATTATATTATCATCAACTTGAGTATCAAAATATTCATTTACTGGAATTACTTTCATTCCTTCTTCTTTAAAAAGATCTCCAACTTTTATATTTAAATCCACTTTACCAATTTTTAAATCAATATGATTACACCAGAATTTATAATAGCAAAAAATTATACCATAAATTATTATAAACAAAATTATAAATCCTATTAAAATACCTATATTCCAATTGTTAGGAACACCTGTAATTGCTAATACAAATCCTGCAATTGTTGAAATTATTGAAAAAATATTCCATTCTGCTTTTATTAGATTTAAATCAAAAAATTTCTGTTTCATTTATTACCACCTTAATATATAATTATGATTGCTCTACATCAATCCAAATAAACTCTGCCATTACTTCGCCAAAACTCTGCCATTATTCTTTTAATTTAAATTTTTTGTTTGGAGATTTTTCATTTGTGCCAACTGTTTCAATAATATTGTTATCTAGTAATTTCTTTAAAATTCTTCTAACAGTTCTATCTGCAATGTTAGTTTCTTCAATGATTTCTTTAGCACCTATTAAAACATTTCTTTTAATACATTCAAGTATTTTTATTTCATTTTCAGAAAGTAATAGTTGTGATTTATCTTTCATCTCTTTTGAGTTCATTAATTCATCAATAGTATCCTTTATAATTTTTAGCATAAACTCTATAAACTCTGTTGAATTTCCTGCATTATTGCAGTTTTGAATTGCTTTATAATATTCTTCTTGATTTTTCTTTATCATACTTTCGATAGGTAAGTAAGCAAATGCTTTTTCCCAATGAGATAAAATTACAGTTTGCCATAGTCTTGCAGTTCTACCATTTCCATCATGAAAAGGATGTATAAAAACAAATTCATAATGAAATATTGAAGATAGAATAAGTGGATTTATTGTATCTTTTACTTCATTCATCCAATTAAATAAGTTATCCATTAATTCTGGAACCATAGTATGAGGTGGAGCCATAAATATTTGTATATCTCCATCAAAAACACCTTCACCATGATTTCTAAATTTACCTGCGTCTTTTTCAATTAAGAAGGTTAATATTTCATGCATTTTCTTTAAATCTTCTACAGAATATGGATTTACTTTATCAATTTGTTCATAAGCTTCATAAGCATTTTTTACTTCTTGTATATCTTTTTGTTCTCCAATTACAGGCTTACCATTTATTACATCTTCAACTTGAAATAGCGATAATTGATTATTTTCAATAGCAAGTGAAGAATGGATTGATCTTATTCTTGATTTTCTTCTTAATTCAGGAAATTTATTTAAGTTTTCAAAATAGTTTGCTTCTCCAATTTTTTTCATTATATCTGATACATAATTTAACATTTTATCAGTGATTGTATATGGTGGGTAATTAATATCCATATTTAACCTCCAAACAATATAATTTTATTTAATATAATTATTTTTCTTTTGTCTGCTTTTGTTTATATTTTCCCTATTTCTACATTGTATAGTGTCATATTCAGCTTTAATGTTTTCAGCAATAAATGGTTTACCACAATGCTTACATAGTTTTACTTCAGTTCTTCCAGATGTTTCATTTAAAAGTAAGATAATTTCTATTATTTCACTTAAAGACATAAAATTCCATTTGAATTTTATTTGTCCATCTTCAGCACTATATGAAATATTTGGCTTTTTTAAGCTATCTCCTGTAATACTTTCTTGATATACTTGTTTTATATCTTCTGATACATCATCATAAAGGTAAGCACAAATTAAAAGCTTTTTATTGTATATAATTGTAGCAAAGTTAATAATCTCTGCAATTGTTTCAGCATAATTTTTAGAAAAGACTATATCATCAAGTCTATCTCCTTCAGTTTGTTTAAAACTATCATCAAGTCCAGTATTTCTGTGATAATCATTTGCTTTCATTGTTGTCTTCCAATCTATTTTTGAATCTTTCCAAAAATACTTTTTCTCAAATTCTAAAGCACTTATAGAAGTGTTATATCCTAAATTAACAGGAATTTCTCCATTATCCATAAAATCGTAATTTTCTGGTAAGTATCTAAAATTACCTAATAAACCATAATTATTTACAAATTCTAAAACTAGATTTTGAAATTTTTCAATTTTACTTAAAGCCTCAATTGATACTTCTTTATTTCCTAGTTTAAACATTTCATTATCAACTGATTCTTTGCCTATTACTAATAAGTCTTTTAATATTTGATTTTTTACTTCAAATGGATCATAGGTACTTGGCTTTGCATTTTTGCCTGGGAATACATAGAATTTATCATCTTTCTTTTCAGTTATGTAATTGCTATATTTACACCATTTTGTAGTAAATTCAATTTTTTCTTCTCTAATCATTTCACACCTCATAAAAAAATTTTATAAAATTTTAAAAAACTGGTTGACTTTCATAATAATATGCCATATACTTGTAATAGTTAAGTTACTATATTATTTCACTAAGATATATTAAATATTTTATAGCTATATCTATATTATATAATTTTTGAGAAATAATGTCAATAGATAGTAACTTTACAAAACAAACTTAATCGAAAGGAGGATTGCTTATGAACACACTTAAATTAAAAGAAAAGCCAATGCCAATAATTTATACAACTGAAGATATTTGCAAAATGTTTCATATTGGTAGAGTAAAATGTTTAGAGCTATTTCACAGAGCTGATTTTCCAGCGCAAAAATATGGCAGAGGTTTTGGAATTGAAGCAAATGCTTTAACAGAGTTTATGAGTTCTAGACATATTATTTCATAAAAAACAAAAGAGATTTAGAAATGCTACTTCTAAACCTCTCTCAAATCACATGGGAATGTCTCCCTATGTAAATTATCTAAAATTATTATAGCATAATTAAACAAAAAAACGCAAGACATTCCCTTTAAATTTTTATGAAGGGAGCAATAAATATGAGCAAGAAAAAAGACTTTATTGAAGGAATTGATTACGCCATCACAATTAGAAAACGAAAGAAATTTATAAAGAATTCAAAGAAAAATATTTGCCCAACATGCGAAAAATGCAATCATAAAAATGTGTGCTTAAATAGAAAAAATAAAGAAACCATGGAAAGGTGCAATAAATGTAAGAATTGCAGTGATTGTGAAAATTGTGATAAATTTCACTTTTATAACGAATATGAAGGAAGACTATTAAAACTTGGAATAAATGCAAATACAGGAAAAGCTATTAGGCAATCTTTTTCTGGTAAATCCAAAGAAGTTGTTTTAGAAAAATTAAAAAATCAATTTATAAAAAATAAAGAAGAAGGAATAAAAGAAACAATTTATACGCCAAACGAAACTTCTATATTGGAACTTGCAAATGAGATTGAAGAAAAGAAATTTAAACTTTCTACAACACATGGTTCTGGATACAATAGAAATATGCAAACCATAAAAGCTTGTAGTGCATATAATTTTATGTTTAAGCCTATTCAAAATGTAACAAGAACAGACATAGAAAGATTTTTACAGGCAGAAAAGCACAAATCTAATTCTTCTATTTCAAAAGAGTATGCTATTATCAAGAATGCATTTGCACTTGCTTATAAAAAACATTTAATTGATAGAGATATTGCATTAGATTTTAACATTGATCCCGTAGAAAAACCTAAAAGTGAAAAACAAGATAAAGATGTTGTTGCTTTTACAATAAGAGAAGAATATACACTAATTCAGTATATGAATACACATTATTCAAAATACAATAATATGATTTTGTTAGCACTTTATACGGGAATGAGAATTGGAGAAGTTTTAGCATTAACAATTAACGATTTTGATTTTGATGAAGGTTATGGAACAATTAGTGTAAATAAAACTTTAACTAAAAATAAAAGTGGAAAAATAATAATTGGAAATGTTACTAAAACCAAAAATGGGAAAAGAAATTTGCATTTAGATAAAGTTTCAAAAGAAGTCGCATTAAAAGCAATTGAAGAAATGACTTCAAATAAAAGAAATCTAATATTTCTTCGTAAAGATGGAAAATTATATTATGATAGTCAAGTAAATAGTGCATTTAAAAGAATTTGTAAAAATGCTGGAATAAAAGTGATTATGGCTAAACACAGAAAAGTATCTAAATCAAAAGGTATTCACTATGTAAATGAAAAGACAAGTGAAGCACATACTCATATGTTAAGACACACATTTGCAACTAGATGTATTGAAGCAGGAATGGATTTAGCAACACTGCAAAAAGTTTTAGGGCATGCTAATATTCAAACAACTATAAATATTTATGGAGATATATTTGATTATCATCAGAAAAATCAAATGTACAAATATACAGAATATATGGACAAGATGAATGAAAAATATAAAAAATTACTAGAAAATAGCAAGATAATGGAAGTTGAATGATAATAAATAATTGAACAGAAAATGTTTCCCGACAATGTCGGGACAAAGATACGAAATTTTGAAAAGCCTGATAGAGTAAGAAAAGATGAGTAAAAATTTAAGCTCATCTGCACCAAAATGAGAAACTGTATTAGAACAGTTTCTTTTTTGTTTTACACTAACACATATAAACCGGAATCGAAAAGGAGGATCAGAAAATAGTCCTGTGGACTATTTTCCCGACGCGACTCGACGATTCCGCCCATTTGCACCAATAGGTATAAAAATTTTTTACTTTTGCATAAAACAATTAAACTATAACTTATATTTAATTATAGCTATAGTTTAATTATAAATTTATTCAATCTCTTCCATTTCTTCCATATTTTCAATATCT
>ENA-OOXY01001951-OOXY01001951.1-human-gut-metagenome-genome-assembly--contig:-NODE-1951-length-12128-cov-3.923383_pt1 | contig 12128 bp, 9 predicted proteins | sample MGYA00241593_ERZ501355 | MGnify/ENA primary metagenome ERZ501355 (study PRJEB25962, sample SAMEA2042739) | human gut metagenome | biome: human gut; feature: human-associated habitat; material: faeces... | reverse complement strand
CGTCGGGGACGAACTCGCCGGTAGCCGTAGTGATCTTGAAGGTAACGCCCTCCAGCGGCGTCTTGCGGTCCAGAGAGGACAGCTTGTTGATGATGAGCGCGCCCTGTCGCTCATTCCAGAAGGTCATGCGCTGGGGAGACTGGCTCTGGTCGATCTTAATGCTCTGCGGCGTCCCGTCCAGCACGAAACCATCCACAGATTTGACCTCTTTTGCGGTAACAGTCATGCCGTCGGTCAGACCCTCAATGACGATCTGGCCTGCAGCGTCGGTGGTATAGTAGCCGTTGTTGGGGCCGACTACCGCACCGGAGGAGTCGGTCACAAGGAACTGTACCCCGGCAAGCGGTTCATTTTTCGTGCCGGAAATGTATTTCTGGAGAATCAACGTTGTAGTGGGTTTGTTGTAAAAGGTCAGTGTCTGCGTGTCGTTTGGGTTAACAACCACGGTCTGTGTGCGGGTCGCTTCGTCAATGGTGAACCCCGGAATCGTCTTGGTTTCCGTTGCTACCACGGTGCCGACGACGCCGGAAATGCGGATCTCACCAGATTTATTGGTGTAATAAATGCCGTTGCTGGACAGTTCGCCGTTGGCGTCTGGGACAAAGCTGCCATCCGCGTAGGTGATCTTAAACTCGACGCCCTCCAGCGGCTCCCCGTTGGGGCCGGAGCTGACCTTGCGGATGATGAGATTACCGGCAGGCTGGTTCAAAAACTGTAAATGCGCCGTTTCGCCGCTCTTGATGAGCGCGTGCTGGGGGCTGTCATCCAACAGGTAGCCCGTTTTTGCTCTGACTTCACGGGCAATGACCGTCATGCCGGGTTCCAGACCATCCACCAGAATTTCGCCCGCGGCATTGGTGGCGAAGCGGCCGTTGTCGTTGCCGAGATAATTGCCGCTGCTGTCGGTCAACAGGAACTCTACGCCGGAGAGCGGTTCGTGCTTGTTGTCATCGCTCAGTTTAGTAATCAAGAGCGATCCCAGAGGAGCATTGCCGAAGCGGAGCGTCACCACATCCTGATCCTCGCCGGAGATCCACACCGTTTGGGGTTCACGGTCGATGATGTGATTTCCGTCGCTTTCGAGTTCCTGACAGACATAAGTGCCTTTTTTAAGGTTTGTCACGGTGAACGCCCCGTTGGGGCCGGTCACATAGGACCCGATGACCGTGCCGCCTGTTCCGCTGGTATTGCCGCTGAGATAACGCAGTTCAAAGCGGCAGCCCTCCAAGCCCTTTCCGGTCTTTGCGTCGTACTTATACACAACGAGGGCACTGTGAGGCACATTGTCCACCGTTACGGTCTTGGAGGTGTTGGCTTCCAGATAGAACTCGGTGACCCCGCTGCCCTGAATGCCGAAGCCCTTGGGAGCGGACTCCTCCACCAGCTTGTACCAGCCACGGTTTACATCGGTGAGGGTGATTTTTCCGATCTCATCCGTTGTGAACACGCCGAGGTCGTTGATCTCGCCGGTGGTGGTATTGTCCGAACCGTAATAGATATGGAATTTGGCATTGGAGAGAGGATCGCCGGTGACGCTGTTCCGCTTCAGGATCGTCAGGGAGGGTTTGACCGCGTTGAAGAAGGTCACCGTTCTGGTGCAGCCTGCTTCCAGATGGATCTCCTGGGGGATCTCAGAGAGAATGACATGGGAAGGCACATTTTTCTCCGTGACGCGATAGCTGCCCACGGGGATGGAAGCGAGGAAGATGCGCCCCGCGCCGTCCGTGGTGGCGCTGGTAGAAAAGCTGCCGTCGATCTGCGATACGGTAGGTCACGCCCTCGATAGGCTCACCATTGGCGATGTTCTTCTTGACAATTTCAAGACCCGGCTTTTCATAGTCAACGAAGGTAACCTCGCTGGTTTTGCCGGGGCGCAGCGCCACGGTCTGCTCGGTATTGGACACGATGTACGGTTCCGGCACAGATTCCTCTCGCACCACATAAACATCAGCGGGGATAGATGAGAGAGTGGCGGAGCCATCCACACCAGTTGTGACGGAGGTGGAATAATTGCCGGTGACAGACTTAATGGAGAACACCGTACCGGCAATGGGTTTGCCGCTCATGGCGTCCCGCTTGGTGATCTTCATATCGGGCAGTGCGTAATTTTCGGCAGTGACCGTGTACTGCTTGTCACCATCGGTGGTATCGACATAGACGCTGATGGGCGTAGAGTCGGCGCAGTAGCCCTCCGGGGCCTCGGTTTCCACGAAGGACCACAGGCCCTTGGTGACATCCTTGACCTCAATGATTCCGCCATTTTGGGTCACATCGCTGCCGACGATCTGACCGTCGCGGTAAATATTAAATTTTGCGCCATCCAAACCACGGGTCGTTCCTGCGGCAACCTTCCGCAGCGTAATATCAGCGTCCCCAGCCGGCGGCTTTCCCGGCTCAGATGTATTGGTGACGAGTTTTCTCGGCGCATAATAGTTAAAGAAAGCCTGACGCCCCTTAACGCTGGATTTCGCGTAGACCGCCCATTTTGCAGCTTCATCTTCTACCACAGTGGCGATGATGCCCTGTTCTGCGTATTCTTCAATTTGGCGCTGAAATTCTGCGTCTTCCTTGGCCTTTTCTTTCAACATCCAATCGATATAGCCCAGGTACATTTCATAGGTATCGGCGTTGGCGTAACCACCGCCATCGATGTCACCGTCACCCTCACCCTTGAAGGTCTGGTGATCCCACACATACGTCTGCGCAGCCATAAAAAGGCTGCCGGGGATGTCACCCTTATAGTCCACGATGAATGACATCATCCATTTGAAGTTTTCAAGCTGCTGGGCATCCAGTTCACCCATGCCGCTCTGCGCCAGCGCCGTTTTCAGGACAGCGTCCGCGTCCGCGCCGGTGGCGGAGGTATAGGTGTAAGAGTTGAGGAACGACGGAGTACCCCAGCGGTAGCCATAGCCGCGATCCATGCAGTAGAGCATTTTGCCTGCCGCCATCGGGGGCTTATAGCTGTAAGGCGTACCGTCATGGAGAAGCCGCGTTGTCCAGTAGTTTGTGTTGCTGGTAGGCTTGATCCCTGTTCCGGTGCTGGAAGCGGCCAGTGCGGAAGTCGGGAGCAGCGTCAACAGCGTCATGATAACGAGAAACGCCGAGACGAGCCTGGTTCTTAATTTTTTCAATGAGCTACCTCCTTGCAAAATTGCACAAGAAAAAGCAGACCGAGGCTCCCCGGTCTGCTTTGTGATATAGGATAACAGGATTTACTTTGTTGCCGGCTTGTCCACCGCCGAAATGCTGTATCCGCTGCGAAGAAATAGTTGGACACAGTACCAGCACTCCAAGCCGTTGGCGTCAGTCCCTCGTGCAAGGCCGACGCCGATAGCCGCATAGCTTTCATCGGTCATGTTTTCCATGTGTCCTGCGGATTTTGACCATGAATATACGAGCGTTTCCGCAAGCGCGGTTTTTTGCTGCGCAAGATAGAGCAGCGGGATCTGGTGGATATTTTCCCCAACCTGCCTGCAGTCCGTAACGGTGTAATACTTCCTGCCGTCCGGTCTGGTATGAGAATAGGTACCTGTGGCAGCCATTTCATCGGCCCGCACCTGCGCGGCACGCATCAGTTGATCATCGGCCGCCAAAGCTGCGATGCCTCGCTCCGCACGGAGGGCGTTGGTGCGAGCTACAATATCCTGCTTTGCAGCATCCACATCAGAAGGCGCAGCAGCAGACGGAACAGCTTCAGCGGAGGGAGCCACGCCGGTGTAAGGCGCGTCGGTTTCAATTTGCACACATCCGCTGTCCGCATCCCAGAACACATTGAAGCCGACTGCTTTGCCGATGTCGCGGAGTTTCACATAGTTGTGTCCAGCAATACCATACGCTTCCATTTGTACCTCCTGCCCATCGACAAAAATACGATGGCTGCTGCGTTCAGCGAGGATTCCCGCAGCATAGGCGGAAGCTCCGCCTGTGATAATAGCGCCGATAAAAAGGCCCGTAAACATCGTGAGGATCTGCTTCTTCATGGAAAAGCCTCCTTATTTTTGATCTACTATTCCTTTACGATCATAAAGCGGCTTTTTCAACAAAAGATTTTTAAGAGGTCTGAACAGCCTGCACACACCAGCGCTGACTGGAATCTCCGGCAACGCAGGTAAGGAGAGTCATTCGATTATCCGTGGTAGAGGACAAATAGCTCCAATCGCTGCTGCTGATTTTGGTCACAGTCTCCACCAGATAGGTGCGGGTACCCATGGATGTGGTATAGGTGATTTTATCGCCCACATCCAGATCCTTGATGCTGCCGATCACATATTTGGCGCCGCGATTATGCCCGCAGACAGCCACATTGCCGTTCCAGACGCTGGTACTGGTGAAATGCCCCAGCCCCTTTTTCATGCTGGCAGTCGTTTCACCTTCCCATAGATAGTAATTCTTAACTCCGATGGCAGGAATGGATATCTTTCCGACGGCACCGTTGGAGAGCAGAAAATCCTGTGTCAGCTCTGTGAAAGCGGGCATCGCAGGAGTAGATGTGGAGCCGCCCTGCAGAAAACCGGGGATCTCCACAGTTCTGCCGCCGGGAGAAATTCCGTAAATTCCGCTGCCGGATGCAGAGATGCCCTGAAGACCATGCAGCATGATTTTCTCCATCACCCCGGTTTGGGTGGTGCTGAGCTGCCCGTACTCCAGCTCGGGGATCTGGTAGTCCACCACATTTTTTCCACCGTAATTGTAGCGGGAGCCGTAGACGTCCTCATAGGAAGAGGAGGGATAGTATTCCGGGGTGCCATCGGTTTCAAAGGAATAATCGGCAGCCTGTGCGCTGACCGCCATCGCAGAAAGCATGGCAGCCAGAGTCAAAGTCAATGAGAAAAACTTCTTCATACGGGAGCCTCCTGTTCTTCTTCAGCGGGAACGGTAAATTCATGCCAGTCATTGTGCTTGCTGGCTTGGATCGTGTAAGTATGGTCACTCTGCGGGAAAGAAACGGTGAACTCGCGCCCAGTCAGATGCCTGGCAAGGGATTTTTTCACCTCAACCGCGACGGTATCTCCCGGATTCAGTGTGAGAGCGCCTGCATCGATAGCGGGAACCTCGCTGTCAGGCTCCACACGGAACTTTGCAATCAGCCGGTACTCTCGGGGCTTGCTGTCCGGAACATACACATAGACATTTTTGCGGCGGCGCAGCAGGATGAGTGCAGCGGCGGCGATGCCCGCGCAGAGCAGCACGGCAGCGATGATCAGCAGCGGAGCGGCAAGACTGCCATTATCCCAGATATGTGTTTTCTCGGGGACGATCTCACTTCCGGTATAAACCACGGTATAAGTGATGCTGTCCACGCCTTCCGAAGTAACGGTTCCGTGATATTCCGCCGTGGTGACATAGCCTGTGGCAGCCTGATAGCTGCTGGAGGCGGAATAGGTGGCGACCGCCTGATACTGGGCGGGAACCAGCGCCTCGCCGACGAGCGCCGTGCCGGTGACCTGCCATTCCACATTGGCAAGGGTGAGCGTTTTCCCATTTTTGACGGTCGTGGCCGGCACATAAGACATGTCGTTGCAATCCAGATTGCCGATTACCTTCGTCTCGGTGGTTTTGCTGTATTTGGTGGTGTAGCCGGACGCCTCTGTGGAAAGCGTGGTATGATCCAGCGCCAACTCGCCGGAGAAGCCGTCTTTTTCATAGGGCATACTGGGCGAAAGCTCTGCGAGGATCTGCGCAAGGTCATTTTTGGCGGTGTTGACTGTGACGGTTTCCGTTACAGTTTTGCTTTCCAGATACGGGTGTTCCACCTTTGTGGTATAGGCCCAGGTATAAAGATAACCGTCGTAGGAAAAGTCCTCTTCCTTCAGCTCATCTGGGTCAACCTCCGGGGAAAGCGTGTAGGTTTTTACAAGCCGCTGCTGGCCGTTCAGGTTTTCCGCTACCAATGAATCGGGAACCTGAGCGGCAAAGGCGCTGACCGTCAGCGACATGGCAAGCAGCAGGCAAAGGGCCAGCTTTGATAAGCTCTTCATGGTGGCCTCTCCTTTTTTACAAATTCTGTTTGATGATTCTGGTGATGATGCCGACGGCGATGCCGCGTTCCTCATCCAGACGGGTAACGGCAAAGCTGACGTCGTCTTTCTTTCCAGGCATTCGCCGGTCATAGCAGGTGTGGGCAACCGCGTTGACACCGTTGTTGAGCCGGATGAACACAACGCCGTGCCGCACATCGGTCACTCTGCCGGCATATTTGCCCTGCAGGACGCATTTATCCAGATTGCTCTGGTTGGCGGTGGACGAAACGCTGCGGATATCTGCTGTGATGGAAATATGGTTGATGTCGTCGCGGTCAATGGTGAGCACACGGACAAGAACACGGTCGCCGACGCTGTAATACTCACGGGCGTCACCGAACCATGCGGCAGACAGATCGCGGGCGAAAATCGTACACTCCACGCCGAACACTTCCACACGCAGGACTTTTTCCGCAACGCCAATGACGCGCGCCTGTACGACGCGCCCTTCATAAATCATGGGGACGCCATCCTCGTTGGTGTCCAGATAGAAGGTCTGACGCTTACGGAGCATAGCGGCCTTGCGGCTTGCCACAACGCTGCGGGCGGTGTTATCCAGACCCCGGACGATGAAATCGATCTCCGCGGTGAGCATGGTTGCAAGGATACTGTTCATCCGCTCCATAAACGGCTTGTATTTCGCTCCATACGGAACGGGCCCGGAATAGAGCATCATTTCTTTCAGCGGGATCGCAATGCGATAACCCTTGTAGTCAACGACAACGATAGTACGGCCGGAAGGGGTCTGCTCCACGCCGTCCAACGTTCCGGTCAAAATACGACCGGCAATATGCGAGGTCTTGATCTCATGCCAGATGACCTCACGGCGTTCTTCTTCCGTTTCGATACGGTCTTTTGCATCAACGGTCAGAATGTAGGAGTCACGGCGTCCGGCAGGTGCGGGAGGTGCAGTAGGCTGCGGAGCAGCTTCACCATCTGCGGATTCCGTTTCATCTTCAGCGGGCGGAGCATTTTCCACATTTTCTTCCAGCAAAAGTGCATCCAGAGCATTTTCGCCGCTGCTGTCAAGGGGTGCCGGAGTGCTGCTGTTCAGCTCCTGCAAAATGCTGTCGTACTCCGGGTCCTCAGCCTTTTCATCGGAAACAGGGACAGTCTCTGCGGCATCAGCGGTGTTTTCGGCATCCAGCTCGTTTTCCTCAACATCTGCTGTGCCGCTCACATCGCCGGAGCCGAGATCAACTTCCGGGGGTTCTGCCAGCGGAGTTTCCGTGTTGTCGCTGACGGCGGCCTCCACCTGCTGCTCAGAAAGTTCTTTGGCGGATTCGGTTTCCATGAACTCTGAGGAGAAATCATCAGGGGGCGGGATCGTTTTTTTCTTGGGCATTAAGTATCCTCCTTTTTCTTCATAATGGATTCTTTGGTTACGGCAACGACTTTTTCAGCCGGTGCAGGCTTTTTCTTTTGCGCCGGCTTCTTTTCCGCTGCCTGAGATGGCGGCGCCGATGGAGTTTGCTTTTCCTGCGGCTGATTTGCCCGCCATGCAGGGACATGGGAGGCGGCCTTGCTCGGCCGCAGCTTCTTCGCCTCGGGATGTTTGGAATAGTCGTACTTATCCACCTCCAGTACATTCTTGCCCCGAATGAGGATCAGGGCTTTATCAATATCCATACGCAGCACCTCGTCCATGGTCATCAGCTTGCGCCGGCCGACACCGCTGGTTTCCCGGTATTCAGGCGTGTAATTGGATACGCGCCATGTTCCGAGCTGTTTGGCTTTACTGGTGACAGAGATACTGGCCTCGCCGGTCCGGTCAGAAATAAATTCCGCCGTCAGAGCATCTGTACAGCCAAGAAAAAGCTGCACATCGCAGTTGCCCAGAATTTCCTGCCACTGGTTGTAGGGATAGCGGTTCTGAAGGCCAGCTAAGTTCTGGAACACACATGACATGGACAGGTTTCTGGAACGAATGACCGAAATTTTTCTCGATAGATCTGGGATCACTCCACAGGCACACAGCTCTTCACCAAGTACATGAACAGGAACCGGAAGCTCCCCGCCAGGACATTGTTCGTCCGCATAGCGAACCAGGCGGATAAACACGAAGGAAAGAAACAGCGAGGAGAGGAAATCAAAGGTGCTGTCCTGATCGCTGGTAATGCAGTAATACGCGCATGGCTGCTTTCCCGGGAGTTCCAGATCGATCTCGTTGTAGGATGTGATGTTGCGAATATCCCGGTTTTGAAAAACCTGCAGTCTGGAGCCGAGCCCGATGATAACGCCGCCGCGCACACCCTCTGACGCCTGCTTGAAAATGCTGTATGGCGCTTTGGCAGGATGCGTAACCGGAAGAACACCAAAAAGCGCGTTCAACTCCTGTTCGGAGCTGGCGGCAATCAACTGATACACCTCGCCGATATTTTGCTTTTTCTTGGGATAGCTGGTGGAAACATAGAGGACCAGCGCCTTGAGCAGATTCATTTCGGCGCTGTCCCAGAAGTGGTCGCGTTCCTCGCCGCCGGTATTCTTGATGATGACGTCACAAAAAAGCTGGGCCATCAATTCCTGACCGCCGACCTCCGCAAGACAATTCCATGAATCGGAGGCTGACGGTGTGACCAGATTGAACACACGGACGGTATAGCCCTGATCCCGCAGATATTCGCTGGTCTTTTCATAAAGCTCGGATTTGGGGTCGCAGATCACAAGGCTTGACTTCCGCGCCGCGCATTGGAGAATCATGTTGACGCAAAAGGCTCTTGTCTTCTTGGAGCCGCTGGCGCCGTAAACCGCAAGATTCCCGTTAAATCGAGTCTTTGGAGGAATACAAATGACCTGATGATCCAGCTCTCCGAGAATCGTGCCGGAATGCTTGCGAATGTCTGGCACAAGGTCAAGTACCTCGGTCAGCTCCTTGCGGGACATAAAGCCTGCGGTGCCGTAGGTTCCCTTGTTGGAATAGACAAGGTTGCGCCGCCGGTCGTATTCGCCGCCTTCGCTGTAGCCCATCCGCATGACCATGAGGATCAGCAGCGCCAGCGCACCGATGCAGAGGCCGAGGCCATACAGCCCATACGGAAAATGGAAGGCTGCCGCAAGGCAGGGAACGAATCCGGCGTCTGGGAATGCGGGAGATGTCCCAAACACGGCGCCGGCCTCCTGCCATGCACAGTAATTGGAAAAAAGCTGCGAGAGGTAGCCACTCCCATAGAGCAGCGCCAGCGCAGCGATTGGAATGATAATGAAGAGCTGAATCAGCTTCTTTTTAGGAATAGAGCACGCTCCTTTCAAACTGTTGAAAATCAATGCTTTGCAGTATCACACGCTGCCCGCAGATCTCCCGCAAGGCTTCTTCCTGGTAATCGAAGCAGATCAATGTCCCCGTCATTCCGTGCAGCTCCAGCGCGGTATCGAAACGCCGGATGCGAGGAAAATCACAGGTGTAGGCGAATAGAACAGGATTCCCCTCGCTGTCAATGGCGTCGTTCTCGACGCGCCAATTTGGTATCCCCTCATGGAGTCCGTCTGCAAGGATTGCATCGAGCGTCCTGCGCTGCTGCGTGTCGCATAAGAGGCGAAGGATCGCTTCGCCATAACGGTCATTGGTCAGATAGTAGAAATGCGGAAAGCTGCCATCCAGCAGGAAATAGCTGTGCGCGTCCGGCTGCGTCAGGATAGAAAGTTGTTCCATGGTGGAGCCGAACACGATCCCGGAAATCTCCGCATCGGGCATGACCCCTTCGGTTTGCAGCAGAGCTTTGAACCGCAGTTCAGCCTTGTACTCCCATTTCATCTGCGCTTTGGCGGTGTTATAGGTCAAAAAAATACCGCCATCCGTCAGCAGGATGCCGGTTGCGCGTGAACTTTTGATTTTCGCCCCTTGCGGGCCGATCTCTTTAACCTCTCTGGAGGTGTAATAGGCGGGGATTGCCGCACTTTGGCTGGCAGCGGAAAAAGGAGCCTTTTCCCATGGAAAGGCCGGAATGTCAGCGTTGTGCATGATGGTCAGGATCTCAGCCATCCGGTGAAGCCTGAGCCGTCTGGGAATTTCGCTTTTGAGCTTGTTTGGCTCAGAACTGCCGGTCAGGTAGGCTGAAAACCATTCGGGAGCATCAGCCAACAGCAGCCGTTTGGCTGACGATGTGAGCCGAAGTCCACGCAGGCCGTCTTTGGAGAAGGTACGCAGCAGCCCATCTCGCCGGAGAGCGGTAACGACACTTTCGAGGTATGCGGAACCACCCGGCAGGTGGCTGATTTGACGGATGGGGTATTCACCGCAGAGGGCGGTCAATGTCAAAAGCAGATACGAGAGCGTGTTTTGCGCCGGTAGTCGGCGGGGGGGTCGAGGCATGAGCCGCACTGTCTCCTTGTACGAAATTTTACCGTAGGGCTTTATAGCTTGGGTAATTTTTGGAGCTGCATGACTTGAAAAAAGGTAGGATTTCCAGTATGTGCGGCCAGCTTTTCACACCTCGGGAAAAGTCGGCCTGAAAACCGCTAAAAATCCGATATGGTTTTTACGCTGTTCTGGCGCTCTGCAAGCCAGGCCGGAAACTGCGTGCTGTCCATGAGAAAAAGCCGTGTGCAATCCTCTTCGCCCAGCTCCGTGGTGTTGTAGGCGTCGCACAGCAGCCCATTGTCATCCGTCAAGATGAAGGAGGCCGCAACATCCAGAAACTGCTTCAGTTCCAGATTGTCATAATCACGGATACGCCGCTCTGGCAGCTCCTGCGCATAGATATGGGAAAAGCAGACCACACAATGCTGAAATTGCGGCATAGTGTGGTGGGCGGCGTAATCGGAGAGCGCGGAGGTAAACGGATCCAACAGGAACTCCGTGCTTTGGCGCTGCCTGCGCTTTGGCAGAAGGCACGGGAGCTTGATCTCCAGAATGCCGTCATTTTCGCTGATCTCAATACCCTGCATGGTTTCAGCAGACCGCAGATATTCCTCTTTTTTGATGCTGGTAGTGGCATAGATCAGGTGGCGCAGCCGGCAGGTGATCCGCTCGGCCCGCAGCGCCGCATCCGTGGACAGCACCTCGTAGTTGTCGGGATAACGCTGAATATCCGTTGTGTTCATGGCGTAGAGCGCATTGTTCAGCCGTTCGATCTCAGCCAGAATAGATGTAATTCTTTGTGATATGATGGCCCTGTTCAAGAAAAAACTCCTTATTCGATTTGATAATACTGCACTTCGCCGCCCGAAGAGACGGTACAGTAGCCGCTGGTGTTTGGTGTGTGGATCTCGGCGATCTGCTCCGGCTGCTCAATCAGAACGATGTATTTGGGCGGAACCTCTTTTACCGTGGAGAGCATTTGGTTGATAAGCTGCTCTTTACCCGGCTCCGCGTAAATAATCTCGTAAACTTCGCCATCCGCAAAAAAGATGATTTTGGCGGGATAGTCACTGACAGAATGATATTCCACCTGCTCCATAAAGTCGGTAAGAACCCAAACGGCCTTTGAAAGCCCGTGATCGATGCTCTCCTCCGCATCAGCGGGAATGCGGTAATACTCGCCGCGCTGCACAATGCGGCCCTGCTTTTGCAGGTAGGACAGCAGATTTCGGATTTTACTTTCCTTGTGCGGATAGAGCTTCAAAAGCTGCGTTTCTGTCAAAGCGTGGTACATGGAAACATCCCGCAAAATACCGGCTGCTTCCTGACCGTAGATTTGTTCCCTCGTTTTCATTGAAACATCTCCTCGTTATGCGTATTGAAGCCGTATAATCGCCGTATTGCTGTTGGTTGTGGAGCGTTATACGTCTTAAATGCGTATTGTGTACGGATTAGCATGGATGCTGCTTTGGCGCAGCACGCTGAGCAAGCTCGGCCAGCTCCCGGCGATCCGTGGTGATCAATTCCTTTTCCATTTGACTGCACTTGATCTCCACGGCAATATTATTGTTATTTGTGCTGATGAGAGCGCTGCCGCGCTCAAAGTGCGTAATTTCCATCAGCTCGGCTTCAGAAAGGTGAAGAACACCCTGAACACGCTGGGCTTCCTCCTCTTCCAGATTCAGCAGGATCTTCGTTTTGCTGTTGTTGATGATGCCCTTGCCATATTTACCGTCGTCCAGCGCAAAAAAGTCATTGAGGTCCTGTGTGGCGCAGACAAGGCTGCCGCCATAGCCGCGGATCGGCTT
>ENA-OOXY01001930-OOXY01001930.1-human-gut-metagenome-genome-assembly--contig:-NODE-1930-length-12217-cov-1.690594_pt1 | contig 12217 bp, 6 predicted proteins | sample MGYA00241593_ERZ501355 | MGnify/ENA primary metagenome ERZ501355 (study PRJEB25962, sample SAMEA2042739) | human gut metagenome | biome: human gut; feature: human-associated habitat; material: faeces... | reverse complement strand
CGGCAATGGCACCGTTGGTGTAGGTCCACATGTACATGAAAGCGGCCCAGCAGAAAAACTGTACCAGCCCTACCGTCCAAAACACTTTGGGAGCATGCTTCAGCAGGGAGATAAAGTCGGCTTTTTCCTTCTTTTCGTCCGCCGTGATACCATGGAACTCTTCAAACTCTTTGGGAGGCATCTCTTTCACTTTTACCGTGGTATAGATGACGCATAGAATCAGGATGGCGGCGCCGATGTAGAACGAGTAAATCACCGAGTCGGGCACCGTGCCCTTGTCCGCCGTGTTGCTGATCCCGATAAATGTGAAGATGAATGGGAAAAGATAGCCCATCAGGCTACCCGCATTGCACAGGAAACTCTGAATGGAGTAGGCCAGCCCTTTCTGTTTCTCGTTCACCATGTCACCCACCAGCATCTTGAAAGGCTGCATCGCCATATTGATAGAAGTATCGAGAAACATCAACGCTACCAGTCCGAAGATCATGGCCGTGCCGACTGCCATACCGAAACTTCCCGCATTAGGCAGTAGGCACATCACCCATACCGCCAGCAGCGAACCTGCAAAAAGGTAGGGGATGCGTCGTCCGAAACGGGTCCATGTCTTGTCGCTGGCAGCTCCGATGATCGGTTGTACAATGATTCCCGCCAGCGGAGGGAGTATCCAAAAATAGCTCAGGCTGTGCGGGTCGGCGCCCAGCGTGGCGAATATACGGCTGATGTTGGCGCTTTGAAGGGCATAGGCTATCTGCACGCCGAAAAAACCGAAGCTGATATTCCACAGCTTCCAAAAACTTAAGTCAGGCTTTACTTTCATGGTGTATTTATTAAGTAGATTTATTTCGTCGTTCCCCGTACCACTAAGTTGGTACGCACGATTTTATTACCGCTTTTTCCTTCATCGTTCCCTTCCAGTTTGTCTATCAGTAGCCTGATGGTGCTTTTGCCCACCTCTTCGCCATGTTGCTCCACCGTGGTCAGCTTCGGATCTGTGCTTTGGGCGATGGCGCCGTCGGTGAATCCGCAGATAGACACTTCGTCGGGCACTTTCCGTCCGGTCAGTTTGCACGAGTAGAGGATGCCCGAAGCTGTTTCGTCATTGATGGCGAAGAAGCCGTCCGGATGATCCGGCCTTTCGAGCAGGGCGGGAGTGATGGCAATCGCTTTTTCGCGGCTGTCACATAACTTTATCATGCTTTGGTCCACCGGAATCCGATACTTTTTCATCGCGTCCATATAACCGTTCCGCCGGTTTTTCGATATTTCGAGGTGGGGAGCGGCGCTATAAAAGAAGATGCGCTTGCAGCCCGTCTGTATCATATACTCCACGGCGGCAAACGAACCGGCGTAATCGTCTACCACCACCCGTTCGGTGTTGATACCGGTACAGATGCGATCGTAGAAAACGATAGGAATATTGTTGTCCAGCAATTCCTGGTAATGGTCATATCGGGATGTGTCTTTGGCGAGCGAAGTGATGACTCCGCAAACCCGTGCGGCGAGGAAGGAGTGAACGATTTTTACCTCCCGCTCGTACTCCTCGTTGCTTTGCGCCACCAGGATGTTGTAGCCCGCTTCGGCCGCCGTTCTCTCAATGCCGCTCAGCACACACGAAAAGAAGTGGTGAACTAACTGGGGGATGATGACTCCGATGGTGTTCGAACGGCTGGTGCGCAGGTTCAGTGCCAGTACGTTGGGCTTATAATTATGTTCGCGCGCGTACTTATGTATAGCATCCCTCGTCTCCTGGCTGATGTCCGGATTGTCCTTCAGTGCTCTCGATACGGTGGAGGGCGATACCCCCAGTTCGCGGGCAATGTCTTTGATGGTGATTTGCGGTTTACTCATGGTACATATTGGTTTTCAGCCAAAGGTAAATGAATTTATATAAAGACAAAACCAATGTATATATGGATTTGTTTAATATGTCACAAAAATAGTGTAAAGGAGACTGAAAAGTTCAGTGATAGTATGTTATAAGTCCGCTTTTATGATGCAATCGTTTGCGGAGTTGCATGCGTGGATTTGTTTGAATTTAAATAAGCGACTGTTGTTTAAATAGTATTTTTGCTACGTAATCAAGAATCGGGATGAAGTCGTTCATTCTCTATCTCTTAGAAAGTATATTTAATATTTATATTGTTAACTTTAATTTTTAGATGCATGAAGCAAGTTAATCTTAGAGTCTGTCGTATGATTCTGCCCCTATTGTTTGGGCTATTCTTGTCATTGAGCGCTTATGCACAACAAGTCTCTGTCAAGGGACATGTGAAAGATTCAACGGGTGAACCCGTAATCGGCGCGAATGTGGTTGTGAAGGATAATTCTTCTATCGGTACGATTACCGACCTGAACGGAAACTTTGTTCTGAGTGTTCCTCAAAATTCAACTCTTGTAATTTCTTTCATCGGTTATAAGCCGGTTGAAATGAAAGCCGCTCCCAGCGTGACGGTAACTCTCCATGAAGATGCGGTGATGCTTCAGGAAGCGGTGGTGATTGGTTATGGTACCGTGAAGAAAAATGACGTAACCGGTTCGGTGATGGCAATCGATGCGGATAAGATGGTAAAAGGTATGGCTACCTCGGCTTCCGACCTTTTGGTGGGTAAGGCTGCCGGTGTCAGTGTGATTACCGATGGTGGAGCCCCGGGGGCCGGAGCTACGATCCGTGTGCGTGGAGGTTCATCCATGTCGGCCAGCAACGATCCGTTGATCGTTATTGACGGAGTGCCTGTCGATAACACCGAGATCAAGGGTATGGGCAACCCGCTCTCTACAGTTCATCCCAATGACATCGAGACGTTTACGATTCTGAAAGATGCCTCTGCTACTGCTATCTACGGTTCGCGTGCTTCCAATGGTGTCATTATCATTACCACTAAGAAAGGGCAATCGGGACGTGTGAAGGTAGACTACAGTGGTACGTTCTCTATCAGTACGAAATCGAATACGGTTGATGTGATGAAGGCGGAAGACTTTCGTAATTTTGTAATCGAGAAGTTTGGCGAAAACAGCCTTCAGGCCAATGCGCTGGGTAAAACCTCTACCGACTGGCAAGATGAAATCTTCCGTACGGCTTTCAGTACCGATCATAATGTAAGTGTATCCGGAGCAGTTCCGCATATGCCTTATCGTGTGTCCGTGGCGTATACAAACGAAAACGGTATCCTGAAGACTTCGAATATGCAACGTCTGACAGGTGCCATCAACTTGAACCCCAACTTTTTCGACAAGAAGCTCAACATCCAGCTCAATGTGAAGGGGGTATACAATAAGAACCGTTTTGCCGACCGTGCAGCTATCGGTCTGGCTACCCAGTATGATCCCACACAGCCTGTCTATATGGAAGGCAATCCTTATGGAAACGGATACTTTATGTATATGAAGCAGGAGGGAGACAAGGCTTCTCCGATTGATATCGGCCTGGCCAATCCGGTTGCCATGCTTGAAGAGAAAGATGATAAATCGACTGTTTACCGCAGCATCGGCAATGCGCAGATCGATTATAAATTCCACTTCCTGCCTGAACTTCGCGCTAACCTGAACTTAGGTTATGATGTATCGAAAAGTAAAGGTGACGTGATTATAGCCGATAATTCACCTTTGACTTACTGTACGGGTAATTTCAAAAACGGCTTTGGTGAAAACAGCCATTATACTCAGCTGAAACGCAACACTTTGCTTGATTTTTACCTTAACTATGCCAATACGTTCGGAGTTAATTATATTGATGTTATGGCAGGTTACTCCTGGCAGCATTTCTATAATTCGACTACCAACTCCTATCCTTACTCGGCTGCCTATGCAGAGAAGACGGGAGAAGAATTCTATAAAAAAGGAGATGACTATGCGAGCGAAAGCTATCTGGTTTCTTTCTTCGGACGTCTCAACTATACTTTGTTGAACCGTTATCTGGTGACATTTACCCTGCGTAACGATGGTTCCTCACGTTTCAGTCCGGACAATCGTTGGGGCCTGTTCCCATCGGTAGCACTGGCATGGAAGCTGAACGAAGAGTCATTCCTGAAGAATGTGAACGCTATTTCGGATCTGAAATTACGTTTGGGATATGGTGTGACCGGACAGCAGAATCTGGGCAATGGAGACTATCCTTATATGGCCCGATACATGTATTCCAAGGCAGGTGCCAACTATTATTTTGGTGATACCGAATACTCACTGATTGCTCCGCAACCTTATGACCAGAACCTGAAGTGGGAAGAAACCACAACCTGGAACGTAGGTATCGATTACGGTTTCCTGAATGGACGTATCACGGGTACAATCGACTATTACTTCCGTAAAACGAAGGACTTGCTGAACACCGTTACGGCTCCTGCCGGAACTAACTTCAGCAATCAGTTGCTGACTAATGTAGGTACATTGGAGAACAAGGGTTTTGAGTTCAGCATCAATGCCCATGCTGTTTCAACACAGGACTGGAACTGGAATATCGGCTATAACATCTCTTATAATAAGAATAAGATCACCAAGATGACTTTCAACGACGACCCGAACTATGCCGGTGTCATCCATGGCGGCATCGATGGCGGTACAGGATACAATGCCCTGATCCATCGGGTAGGTGAGGCGTTCAATTCCTTCTATGTGTTCGAGCAGATTTATGGTCCTGACGGTAAACCTATCGAAGGTGCTTATGTAGATCAGAATGGAGATAACCAGATTAACGACGCCGACTTGATCTGCTTCAAAAAAGCTGCTCCTGATGTGTTCATGGGACTGACCTCACAACTTTCTTATAAGAACTGGGATTTTTCATTTGCTTTGCGCGGTAGCTTCGGTAACTATGTTTACAATAATGTGCAGTCCAACCGTGAGGCATACGAAGGCGCCAATATGTATGACCAGACCGGATTCCTGAAAAATCGTCTGACCTCTGCCCGCAGCACTGATTTCAAGAACGCTCAATACCGTTCCAGCTATTACGTTCAGAATGCTTCGTTCGTGCGCATGGACAACATCTCTTTGGGATATACGTTCAATAAACTCTTCAATGATAAGCAGAGTGCACGCGTATATGCTACGGTACAGAATCCGTTTGTCATCACTAAGTACAAAGGACTGGATCCGGAAATCAGTGGTGAAGGAATCGATAACAACATCTATCCTCGCCCCCGTGTATTCATGATCGGCCTTAATCTCAACTTTTAATCTGTAAAACATGAAAACAATAAAATTTAAATATCTTCTTCCCTGTGCATTGCTGGGAATGATGTTAGGAGTAGCGTCTTGTGTGAACGACCTCGATACGGTTCCACTGGACAAAGACGAATTGGTTTCCGACGTTGTTTTCGGGAACGAGCCCTTGGCTTATGAGCAGAGCCTTGCTAAGATTTATGCAGGTATGGCCATCGGCGGTAACAGCGGGGGTGATTCCGATCAGGATGTGGTAGGCATCGATGGCGGTAGCCAGGCTTCCTTCCTCCGTGTATTGTGGAATATGCAGGATTTGCCTTCGGACATTGCACACTGTGCATGGAATGACCCCGGTATCCCTGAGTTCAACCATATCTCCTGGGGTGCATCCAGTCCGTGGATCAAGGGTTCATATTACCGCCTGTTCTATCAAATCAATGTAGCCAACGCTTATCTGCGTGAGACTACCGAAGATAAACTGGATGCCCGCGGGTTGTGCCGCATCACTGAAAGCCTCGATCAAGACATGGCGTGCCGAAGCCCGTTTTCTGCGTGCATTGAGCTATGAATATGCGCTCGACTTGTATCGCAATGTACCGTTTGTAGACGAAAACAGCCCGATCGGAAGTATTCCGCCGAAGCAGATCATGGCTGCCGATCTGTTCAACTGGATCGAGAAAGAACTGACTGAATGCGTAGAGGATATGTTGGAGCCCACAGTGGGATACAGCCAGGACTACGGACATGCCAACAAAGCTGCCGCGTGGGCACTCTTGTCACGCCTGTACCTTAATGCGGAGACTTACGTTGGCCAGAACAAATATACCGAATGTATCACGTATGCTAAGAAAGTGATCGAAACGGGTTATCAGTTGGAACCTGTTTATGTAGATATGTTCAAGGCAGACAACCACTTGTCCAGCGAAATGATTTTCCCGGTACGCTATGAAGGCGACCAGACGATGACCTGGGGTGGTATGACCGCCTTCCTTTGCTGGGGGGCTACGGCGACTCAGGAAGAAGTCAATGCCAAAGGAGCATGGCAGGGGGTAAGGGCAAAATCGTCACTCTACAATCTGTTCCTCAAAGAGAGTGGCAGTGATGCGGATACCCGTAAGGCAATGCTTCGTACCGATTTGACAACCAGTCTTGAAATTATTGACGAAAATACATTCCAGAATAACGGTATTCCCGTTACCAAATACTTCAATGTAAATAAGGATGGAACGCTGCCTCCTTCAAAGGAAGCTTACGTAGACTTCCCGCTTTTCCGTCTGGGTGAAATCTACCTGACGTATGCCGAAGCTGTGCTCAGAGGCGGTCAGGGTGGCGACAGAGCTACTGCTCTCCGTTATGTGAACGATCTGCGTAAGAGAGCGTACAGTGATAAGACGCTGGCTCCTATCTCTGATTCCGATTTGACATTGAACTTCATCATTGACGAGCGGGGCCGTGAATTCTTCTTTGAAGGACAACGCCGTACAGACCTGGTACGTTTCGGACTGTTTACTACTGCCGGTTACGTATGGCCTTGGAAGGGTGGTACAGCCAAAGGTAAGGCTGTTGAGAACTTCTACAACGTGTTCCCGATTCCGTCAGACGATATCGGTTCTAACACCAATCTCAAGCAGAATGAAGGATACTAAAATCGAATGACTATTAAAAACAACGAATTAAGATTATGAAAAAAATATATTTCTATACACTGTTGTTAGGACTTCTGGCCTTTACGGCTTGCGAAGATGAGAAGTCGCCCGTCATGGAGTTGCAGAAAGCCTCTGCTTTTGAGCCTTTCTCTCAAAGCGACTTTACTTTCAACGATGAAAATGCTGCGGCTGAGTTTCCCGAGATCAAGTGGACGGCAGCAGACTATGGAGTGAAGGCAGTGGTGAATTATGACGTTACACTGACGAATGATGCGAATGCGAAAACTGTCTTATTGGGTGAAACCGGAACTACCAGCCTGAAGTTTACCAATGGACAGATGAACACTATGATGGCTAAGGTGGGGGCTTATCCGGGACAGACTTATAACTTTACGATTACGCTGACTTCTAAAGCGTATGACATGACTGCTGATCCAGCTTCGAACTCGATTACTTTTAAGGCGACTCTTTTTGATCCGAATGCGGTTGACTGGAAGTTCGCTTATGTGGCCGTGGGCTATCCGGACTGGGACTATACGAATGCTTACCTGTTGGGCGATCCCGATGGTGACGGGGTATGCCAGGGATATGCCAACTTCGATGCGGATGGCGTTTCGTATGCTATTATAGACGGAAGTGATCTTACCAAGATTCTGGCAAAGGATCAGACGGCTGCTAAAAAAGGATTCTACGGGATCAAAGTAGATGCCGAAGGTAAGGTGGAACAGACCGAACCCCTTGTATGGGGAGTGGTGGGAGACGCTACTTCCGGTGGTTGGGATAAGGACACACAAATGGACTATGACGCCACCACCCGCTTATGGACGGTTACTACTTCATTGCTTGACAAAGAGTTTAAATTCAGGTCGAACAATAACTGGGATTCCGATAATTACGGAGCGGTATCCGGTAAGGAGTCCGAACTTGAAGGCGAACTGGTGGCAGGGCCTAATAATTTTAAGGTGTTGAAAGCCAGTCCATACGTGATCACTATGAATCTGACAAATGCCGGTAAATATTCTTATAGCATGGTAGAAACTACCATTGAATTGTCGAGTGCGGAAATGGCATTGCCGGGAAGCTATCAGGGATGGGACGCTACTAAAGATGATTGTTACAAAGTGCAATCTGCTGCCCGCGACTTTATCTATACCGGAACATTTTATTTTGATGCCGATACCAAATTTAAATTCTGGGATGCCGGGGTATGGATCGGTATGATGGGCCCTATCAGTTGGGATGAAGCTAAGAACATAGGGACATTTGTTCTGATGCCCAGCGACGGCGATAATATCAAGATTGAAACAGCCGGATACTATCGGGTAGGTGCCGATATGAAGAAGCTGACAGCCTCGTTGACCAAGACCGGTTGGGAGATAATTGGTGATGCCACTCCCGGTGGATGGGACAAAGGAACTGTGATGAATTATGATCCGGCAACTAAACTCTGGTCGGTAGACGTCACTCTGGTAGCCGGTGAGATAAAATTCAGATGGGACGGTGCTTGGACTGTCAATCTGGGTGGCAGCCTGGGGGCACTGACTCAGGATGGTGCTAATATGAAAGTGACAGCCGGAGCCTATACCATTGTATTGAATCCGGATGCTAAAACGGCGACCATGACTAAAAAATAATCCTGTATTTCTCTATCTGGAAGAGAAATGCCAGGAAGATACTTCGGATGTCAACCTGCATAAGGTTGGCATCCTTTTTTATATACAATAATACCTTTTAATCTATGAAATATTTAACTTTTCCGTTTCTGTTCCTCCTGCTTCCGCTGATTGGTTTCGGTTGCTCGTCGGAAGAGAAAGAAACCGATTCTCTGATTCTTTCTTCTGATAGTGAGATTTTTTTTGAGCAAGGCATTGATTTTGCCGCTACTTCGGGAACCCGGAATCTATCGTTCTCGTCAGGACGTCCATGGCGGATCTCGCTGACCACCGATACGGATACACGCAGAGCGGCAGACTGGTGTACGGTGTCTCCATTTTCGGGAACAGCGGGCGATGCTTCTGTGACTATCAGTATACAGGAAAATGCTGATTATGACAGCCGTAGCGTCAAGCTGACCCTGGTGGCGGGAGGAATTGAAAAAAGTTTTACCGTTTCACAAAAGCAGAAAGATGCACTGACACTGACAGCTTCCCGTTTCGAAGTGGGCAAGGAAGGAGGAACTGTGCAGGTGGAAGTAAAAGCCAATATAACATTTGAGGTCGAAATTCCGGAAGTGGATCGTAGTTGGATTTCGCAGGCCAATACCCGCGGACTGGTGGTTACCAACTTGGCTTTTACGGTGGCTCCCAATGAGGGAGTGGCCGGGCGTGAAGGAGAGATTGTCATCAGGAGCGGCAGCCTTTCGGAAAAAATCCGGATCACGCAGGAGGGAAGATGTGACGACGGACTGAGTTTCCGACCTGAGACTCCGGATGCTGACAGGCAATTGACGCTATATTTTAGAGCGACGAAAACTTCCCCGCTCTATGGTTATGCGGGTGATGTGTATGTACATACGGGAGTGGTGTCAGAAGGGACCTGGATGTATGTGCCTGCGGAGTGGAATACTAATGTGGATAAATGTAAAATGGTCCGGGTGGCAGATAATATCTGGAGTATTACGCTGGCACCTTCGATCCGTCAATGGTTTGGTTCGAACGAAACACCGGTTCGGCAATTGGGTGTCGTGATTCGCAGTGCCGACGGGAGCAAGAAAGGAACGGACGGAGACTCGTTTGTCTCTGTTACCGATCATCTGTATAAACCCTTTGAACCCGCGGCTGTCAGATATGCTTCTATGCCTGGCGGTCTGCAGGAAGGAATCAATCTGATAGACGCATCCACAGTCACGTTGGTGCTGTATGATAAAGACAAGAAAGGGGGACATAAGGATTTTGCCCATGTCGTGGGTGATTTTAATGACTGGAAGTTGAGTAATGAAAGCAACAGCCAAATGAACCGAGATGATGCTGCGGGCTGCTGGTGGATTACACTGACCGGACTTCAGCCTACCCGTGAATATGCTTTTCAGTATTATGTCGGTACAAGGGCCGGGGAGATTCTTCGTCTGGCTGATGCTTATAGCCGTAAGATACTCGATCCGGATAACGATAAATACATTCCCTCTTCTACCTACCCCGATGCGAAAGAGTATCCCAAGGGTGCTGTCGGCATTGCCTCTGTATTCAAAATACAAAGGGATTCTTATGAATGGAAGGTTAAAAACTTCCGGATACCCGATAAAAATAATCTGATGATCTATGAACTGCTGTTGCGTGATTTCACTGCCACAGGCGATCTGAACGGTGCTATGGAGAAGATAGGATATCTGAAAAGTTTAGGTTTCAATGCTGTTGAGTTGATGCCGGTGCAGGAGTTCGATGGCAATGACAGCTGGGGATACAATCCTTGTTTCTATTTTGCTTTGGACAAGGCTTACGGTACCGATCATATGTATAAGGCTTTTATCGATAAATGCCACGAAGCGGGTATGGCTGTTCTTTTTGATGTTGTTTACAACCATGCCAGTGGTTCGCATCCTTTTGCCCGTTTGTATTGGGATACCAAAAATAACCGTACGGTAGCCGATAACCCTTGGTTTAATGTGAAAGAACCTCATCCCTACGGTGTCTTTCATGATTTCAATCATGACTCGCCTTTGGTACGTGCATTTGTGAAACGGAACCTGAAGTTCCTGCTGGAGGAATATCGCATCGATGGCTTTCGTTTCGACATGACAAAGGGCTTTACACAAAACAGCAGTACGGAGGCCACTGCCGGAAATTATGACGCTTCGCGTATTGCCATCCTGAAAGATTATAACGAGACAGTTCGTGAGGTGAATCCGGAGGCAGTCGTCATCCTGGAGCATTTCTGTGACGAAAAAGAGGAGAGCAAATTGGCCGAAGAAGGCATGCAACTTTGGCGTAACCTGAACAATGCTTATTGCCAGTCGGCAATGGGGTATCCGTCAAACAGTGATTTTACACCATTGGTTACTTTCGGAACAACAATGCCCTACGGAGGGTGGGTTGGCTTTATGGAAAGCCATGACGAAGAGCGGACAGCCTTTAAGCAGATTGCTTATGGCGAGGGACCTTTAAAATCGGATATAAATGTCCGTATGAAACAGCTTGCTGCGAATGCTTCATTCTTTTTCACGGCACCCGGTCCTAAGATGGTATGGCAGTTTGGTGAAATGGGATACGATGTGTCGATTGAAGAAGGGGGACGGACAGGTAGGAAACCTCTGCACTGGGAATATCTGGACAATGAAGCTCGGAAAGGGTTGTGCAATACATATGCAAAACTGTTGAAGTTGAGGCGGGAACATTCTGAACTCTTTAATCCGGGGAGCACGTTCTCCTGGTTGGTGAAGACAGCCAACTGGACCGGAGGACGTTTCCTGACTCTTGCAGCAACCAACGGCAAGAGGTTGGTCGTAGTTGGTAATTTTACCGCTAAGCCGATAGAGGCAATCACTTCTTTTCCGGTAACGGGAGTCTGGACAAACTATCTGGATGGCACGAAACTTCATGTGACTTCGATACCGACCGGTCTGACGATACCTGCCCACGAATGTCGCGTCTATATCAATTTCTGATTCTATAAAAGGGCTACACCCTTTGCTCCGGAAGGTGTAGCCATCTGTAATAAAGGGTGTAGCTATACCGGCTGTATGGCTACACCCTTTATGGAATTTTAAGATAGCGACTATAGCAGACTGATTTTTGAAAGCATTTTGCTAGCCCAGTCCAGTTCTTCTCCGATCCATTCGGATTCCTGGGTGTTCATGTCGTTTTGCTGTTTATATTCGGCCAGCAGGTCCAGATACTCTTTCAGTTTGTCGGCGGCTTTTGCCTGTTTGTTCATGCGCATCAGCAACAGAATCTCCTGTTTGTTGATATCCAGATTGCGTGCGGTGGCAATTTCCCGGGCCTTTTCCAATAGTTTCATACAAGCTTCGTTGCTCTCCGGGGTATTCTCCTGGGCCATACGTGCTTTGACCAGAATCACGTAGTCATGATCGGAGGCCACCCGATTGTCTATGTTCTTCTGAGCCAGTTGTTCCGCCATTTTATAGCGTTTGTCTCCCTGATACATGGCAGCATTGAAAGTCACGATGTCCGAGGTCATTTTCTCAAACATATGGCTGTGTATGCTTTCGGTTTCTCCCAGTTTGGCAAGGCGCTCCTTCAACAGACCGTAGCTGCCGTAGCGTGTCAGGTTGTCGTAGCGATGGACTGAGCCATAAAACTCTTTTATTTTATTGATGGCAGAAGAGAGAGCATTGGGGTTCATCCCTTTGAAGGCAAGGTAATCGCGGGCAATCCGGTCGGCTTGCAGCTCCTGTTTGCTGCTGTAATCCATACCCAAGCGATTCACTGTACGCACGTTGATCAGAGCGGCAATGGTTC
>ENA-OOXY01001928-OOXY01001928.1-human-gut-metagenome-genome-assembly--contig:-NODE-1928-length-12238-cov-2.129361_pt1 | contig 12238 bp, 9 predicted proteins | sample MGYA00241593_ERZ501355 | MGnify/ENA primary metagenome ERZ501355 (study PRJEB25962, sample SAMEA2042739) | human gut metagenome | biome: human gut; feature: human-associated habitat; material: faeces... | reverse complement strand
TGGAAAAGCTTTGTCAGGGGAATGGGGAAAGGATGATGAAACAGGTAATGGTGTTCCAGTTCTTAGAACAACTAACTTTACTAATGAAGGTATTATAGATTATAACAGTGTGGTTACCAGAACAATTACAAAGAAAAATATAGGAGAAAAGTTTCTTCGTAAAGGAGATATTATAATTGAAAAGTCAGGTGGGAGTGATAAGTTTCCAGTTGGTAGGGTTGTATATTTTGATGGTGATGATAATACATATCTTTTTAATAATTTTACTGGCTTGCTCCGAGTTAAAGAACCTAAAATGTGGTATCCAAGATATGTATTTTATTCATTGTTTGCAAATTATAAGCGTGGTGGAACCAGAATGTTTGAAAATAAGACTACAGGACTTCATAATTTAAAAACGGATGATTATGTGTCTAGATATGAAGTAACTGAAATTGATATGATTGAACAGGTTTCAGTGTGTGATAAGCTTGATAAATTGTATGAAATTATTAATGAGAGAAAACAGCAATTAGAGTTATTAGACGAATTGGTGAAAGCCCGATTTGTCGAGATGTTTGGTGACCCGGTTCTGAATGATAAAAAATTTTCTACACTATCAGGAGAAGATTTTTTTAAACTTTCCAATGGCAAGGCTGTGCCAGAGGAAAAAAGACATGAAGTAGGGATTCCAGCATATGGAGGCAATGGGATTTCTTGGTATACAAATGAAGTTTTGAGAGTAGAAGATACGCTGGTAGTTGGTCGAGTTGGATTTCAGAGTGGCAATGTTCATTATGCTGTAGGTCCGCTATGGATAACTGATAATGCAATGTATATTAGTCAGTATGATAAAGGTAAAATCAATCTGGTGTTTTTATGTGAACTCATGCAGCGTGTGAATTTTTCGAGATTTCAGGATGCTGGAGATTTAAAGAAAATTACCCAGAAGCCATTTATGAGTTTTCAGTACATATTGCCTTCAATGGAACTACAGCAGAAATTTGTAGATTTTAAGGAACAAATCGACAAATCAAAAGTTGCAATTAAAAAGTCATTAGATGAGACACAGATTTTGTTTGACTCATTGATGCAGAAATATTTTGGGTAAAAAATTGAAAGGAAACAGAACATATGATTTTATATCATGGAAGTAATGTGCAGGTGAGTACGCCTAAAATATTTGTTACAAATAGGATGCTTGACTTTGGTGCTGGTTTTTATACAACCTCAAATAGACAGCAGGCTGTTAAATGGGCGAAAACACAGACTATTCGACGAAGAAAAGGGAAACCGATTGTTTCTATGTATGATTTTAATGAAGAAAAACTGGACGGAATATCTGTTTGCAGATTTGAATCGGCTGATAAAGAGTGGTTAAATTTTGTTACTGATAATCGTAAAGGAAAGTATGTTGGTGAAAAATATGACTTGGTAATAGGACCGGTTGCAAATGATAATACTATGCCTGTTATAAGTAATTATATGTCTGGAATAATTGATGAAAAAACAGCATTGATTTTGTTAAAACCTCAAAAACTTTCAGACCAATATGCTTTTTTAACAGAAAAAGGAATTTCAATATTAAGATTTTTGGGTGGTGAGAATGTATGACAAAAAGGACAGAACCATCAATTCTTCAAAATTTCGATACGGAAATTGCGGAGTTGATAGCAAAAAATCGTGGAATTTCCATAATGGACGCTCTTAGGATATTTCTTGCATCTAAAACGCATGAAATGTTAGAGAATGACGAAATGAAATTGTGGTATTTTAGTCCGTTGGCGGTTTTTGATATGTGGGAAAATGAAGAAGCAACAGGAGATCCGGGAAATTCTTTATATTTGCGAGGTGATGAGATTGAGTAAAGAATTTAGATTTTTTACATTTTTAATTGAAAGCTATGCAAGGGAAAAAAATATGTCGGCATCAGATGTTTTAAAAATATTAGATGAAAAAAATCTTACCGATTTTATTTTTAATATGTATGAAATATATCATGTAGAAGCCATAGAAAACGCATATATGGACATTGACAGCCTTATCAAAACAGGAAAAACAGCATGGTAACTATGATAAAATTCGGTTAATTAATATGTGGGCATAATATAATTTTGAATTTTTATTACGAATTTATAAAGCAAGAATTTTTTCTTGCAATTTATTGCTATTGCAAATGCAGGTGTAGGATGTTGGTATCTTTGAAAGGAGATATTAACATGGAAGAAAAAATAGTATTAGTATTAAATGAAATGTCAGAGTATTTAACAGTAGAACAGATGAAAAAACTGCAGGAAGTAATAGTGAAAACATTTGCAGAAAATGAAGCACCTAAAACCGAAATATCAAATGATGAGTTTTTAAAAATGTTTCTTGATGCAAAGAGGATAGAGGGATGTTCAGACCGAACTATTAAATATTATAGAGTCACGATAGAGCATTTGTTAAAAAATGTGGTAAGTCCTATCAGAAAAATAACAACGGAAATGATGAGGGCATATCTTGTTGATTATCAAAAAATAAATAATTGCGGAAAAACGACGGTAGATAATATACGAAGAAATATTTCAAGTTTCTTTTCATGGTTGGAAGAAGAGGATTATATTTTAAAAAGTCCGATGCGGAGAATACATAAAATTAAAACTCAAAAAACAGTAAAAAACATTATCTCGGATGAAGAAATTGAGAAATTGCGTGATAATTGCAAAAATATCCGTGATACGGCAATGATTGATTTGCTGTATTCTACCGGGATAAGGGTAGGCGAGCTTGTAAAATTGAATATTGAGGATATTGATTTTTCGGAGAGAGAATGTGTTGTTTTCGGAAAGGGAGATAAGGAAAGACGGGTTTATTTTGATGCAAAGTCAAAAATACATTTAAAAAATTATATAGAAAGCCGCAAAGATAACAATCCGGCTTTGTTTGTAACTTTAAATGCACCATATGACAGACTAAAGATAAGCGGAGTCGAAATAAGAATACGGGAATTGGGGAGAATGTTAAATTTAGAAAAAGTTCATCCACATAAATTTAGAAGAACAATGGCAACGAGAGCGATAGATAAAGGTATGCCGATAGAGCAGGTGCAAAAAATACTTGGACATTCTCAGATAGACACAACAATGCAATATGCAATCGTAAATCAAAATAATGTAAAGGCATCTCATAGGAAATATATAGCTTAAACAGATTTTAGCAAGGCGAAAAGATTTATAAATTCATCTTCAATGATAAGAGTTTGCTTCGGATTGAACGAGCCGAAAGCGAGATAACAATTCGGATTTGTAGGAGGATGAGGATGAAAGTAAAACTTGGAGATGTTTGTGAACGAGGTTCATCAAACTTAAAACAGTCAGATGTTGTTGGAATGAGTGGAGATTATCCAATCTATGGTGCGGCTGGTTATCTTGGCAATGTAGATTTTTATCATCAGGAGAAACCTTATGTTGCTGTAGTTAAAGATGGTGCAGGAATTGGAAGAACAACTTTACATCCGGCTAAGTCATCAGTTATTGGTACAATGCAATATTTATTGCCAAAGAGCAACATACTTCCTGAATATTTATATTATGTGGTTAGTTATAAGCATTTAGAAAAATATTTTACGGGTGCAACAATACCTCATATATATTTTAAAGATTATAAAAATGAGAAATTTAATCTTGACTCTCTAGATATGCAAAAGAAGATTGTGGATATACTTAGTAAATGTGAGGGTATAATTAAATCAAGAAATAAAGAGTTAGAGTTATTAGACGAATTGGTGAAAGCCCGATTTGTCGAGATGTTTGGGGATCCAGTGATTAATGAAAAAGAATGGGTAACAAAGCCTTTATTAGATATGGGGATATGTAAAAATGGTATGAATTTTCATTATAATGATTGCGGAGTAGAAATAAATTGCTTAGGAGTAGGAGATTTCAAAAATTTGTCGGTAATAGATAATACTGAACAACTTTCAACAGTATTGTTAAATGAGATGCCATCTGAGGAATACTTGTTAAAAGACGATGATATTGTGTTTGTTCGTTCAAATGGAAATAAAGCACTCGTAGGAAGAAGCGTAGCTGTGTATCCAGGTGATATTCCAATTACTTTTAGTGGATTTTGTATAAGATATAGAAAGCAAGATGATGCGGTTACAATTCCGTATTTGCTAAGAGTTTTAAAGACAGATTCGATAAGAAGAAAGATGGCAGGAAGAGGAGCAAATATTCAAAATCTGAATCAACAAATTTTGGGGAATTTAATAATTCCTGTTCCGCCCATCGAACTCCAAAACCAGTTTTCCGATTTTGTCAAAAGAATCGACAAATCAAAAGTTAGTTTATACTATAAAAATAGAAAAGACGGTTTTCCACCATTATTGTTTATATATAGTGTGACAACAATAATTAATCTATCAGACTACTAAAACAATATCGAAATGCAGTTGATTTCACAAACCACCTTGTTTATAATAATATCAAGACAAAAATTTTCAGTATGCTTTACAGAGGATGTGAGTGTTATGTGTAATCTGAGTTTAGGAATAGAGGAAAGAGCTGAGTCGATAGGAGAGTCGATAGGAGAAGCCAGAGGTAAACTAATCGGAGAAAAGAAAAGCAGTGAAAAGATTATTATGAATATGTATAATAACAAATTTACATTAGAGCAAATATCACTTGCAACTCAAAAAAGTATTCACGAAATCAAGGAGATAATAAAACAGAAAAACTCAGCAGTGGTATAAAATCATATAAATAAAGTTTCATTTATATTAGTTCGCTTACAATAATGTACTAAAGCTGTCAGGGGAGGGCGAATATGGCAACAAATTTTGATTATTTATTGGAAAAAGAATTGTTTGGGGAGTTTGCTGAGCAGGCGGTTGAGGCGGAGAAAGCTATAGCTATATCACCTGCTACCTGTGCGATATTGTCAAGGAGAGCACTTGAGCTTGCTGTCAGATTTGTTTATTCGTATGATTATGATTTGAAACTGCCATATAGAGATAATGTCTCAAGTTTGATTCATGAGCAGACTTTCAGGGATATTATTGAGCCGGGATTGTTTGGAAAGTTAAAGTATGTAATAAAGTTAGGCAATATTGCCGTTCATACCAACAACAGCATTAAGCGTGATGATGCATTGTTGTCACTCAGGAATCTTTTTTGTTTTTGCGACTGGATTGATTACAGTTATTCTAAAGAATATCACAATAGGACATTTAAAGAAAATATTGTTCCGACAGGCAAAGAGGAGTCGGTAAAGGCTTCAAAATTAAAAGAATTATATGAGTCTTTGTCGGGCAAGGATAAAAAGCTTGATGAAATTTTAAAAGAAAATGAAAATCTCCGTATTGAGATGGCAAAGCTGCGTGAGGAAAATATAAAGAACAGGACTTATCAGGTTGATGAGATAAGCGAAGCTAAGACACGCAAGTATTACATAGATTTAGAATTAAAAGAAGCAGGATGGATTATCGGAAAGAATGTGACTGAGGAAGAAGAAGTTGCAGGTATGCCAAATGCAAGCGGAATAGGTTATGTAGACTATGTGCTTTGGGGAAAAGATAATTTGCCACTGGCTGTGGTAGAAGCCAAGAAATCAACTGTTGATCCTAAAGTTGGCAGTCATCAGGCTAAGTTGTATGCGGATTGTTTGCAAAATAAATATAACCAAAGACCGTTGATTTTTACTACAAACGGTTTTGAATTTTACTACAAAAATGATTATATGAATTATGCTGAGAGAGAAGTTTCGGGATTTTTCACTCAGGATGAATTACAGTTAGAGGTTGACAGAAGAAAATTAAGAACACCTTTGGTTAATGTGGAAATCAATGATAAGATTACTGACAGACCATATCAGAAAGAAGCAGTTCTGGCTGTTTGTGATGCTATTGAAAAAAGACATAGAAAAATGCTGATAGTACAGGCTACAGGTTCGGGAAAAACAAGAGTCAGTATCAGCATTGTTGATGTGCTTAGAAAACATAATTATATTAAAAACATTCTTTTCCTTGCAGACAGAACGGCACTTGTGCGACAGGCGAAGAAGAATTTTTCAAATTTACTGCCTGATTTGACCTGTTGTAATCTGCTGGATTATAAAGACGACCCGGAAAATTCTAAAATGATTTTTTCTACATATGCGACAATGATGAATATGATAGATGAAAAGAAAAATAAGTTCGGAGAAAAATTGTTTACACCAGGACATTTTGACCTGATAATCATTGATGAAAGCCATCGAAGTATATATAAAAAATATCAGGATATTTTCTTTTATTTTGATGCTATGCTGATTGGCATGACAGCGACTCCAAAAACAGATGTTGATAAGGATACATATGCGATTTTTGACCTTGAGCGTGGCAACCCTACTTTTGCATATGAACTTGAAACAGCAGTTGAAGAGGGCTATCTTGTAAATTATTCCACGATTGAAACTAATTCTAAATTTATTGACAATGGTATTTGCTATAAGGATTTGTCTGAGGAAGAAAAAGAAGAATTTGAAGATACTTTTGACGATGACCCGGTGATTGAAGATACGGTTTTGAGTTCAGAACTTAACACATGGGTGTATAACACAGACACTATAGACAGCGTTTTATCGGTTTTGCTTGACAAAGGAATTAAAGTTGAGGGAGGAGACAAGCTTGGCAAAACGATTATTTTTGCTAAGAATAATCGCCATGCGAAAGCTATAGTTGACAGATTTTTGGCGAGATTTCCCGAATACGGTGGGGATTTTATCAAGGAAATTGACTATAGCATCAAGTATGTTGATTCGCTTATTGACGATTTCAGTGATAAAAATAAAATGCCGCAGATAGCAGTTTCAGTGGATATGCTTGACACGGGTATTGATATTCCTGAGATTACAAATCTTGTTTTCTTTAAAAAGGTTAAAAGTTATGCTAAATTCTGGCAGATGGTAGGTCGTGGAACAAGACTTTGCAAGGATTTGTTTGGCGAGGGACTTGATAAAGAAAAGTTTTTGATTTTTGACTGGTGCAGAAATTTTGAATATTTTCGTGCAAATAAGAACGGTACGGAGTCAGGAATACAGGAGTCGCTTGCCGAAAAAATATTTAATGTGAAAGTACAGATTACAAGAGAATTGGAAAAACCGGAGAATGTGAAAAATGAAAAGTATTCAAAGTACAGAAATGATCTTGTTGCAGGGATGCACCAGATAGTGATGGATATGAATGATGACAGTTTTCGTGTTAAAAGGCATTTACGGTATGTTGAAAAGTATCGAAATCTTAGTAATTGGCAGTCATTAGAAGCTAATAGCGTGTCAGAGTTAAAAAATCATGTAGCACCGTTGGTTATGCCTGAAAAGAGCGATGAGTTAGTCAGAAGATTTGATTATCTTATGCACACTATAAATCTCGGTATATTGCAGAGGAAAAATATTTCCAAGCCAATAGATACGGTTGTAAAAACGGCAGTTTTATTGTCGAAGAAATATAATATTCCTGCAATTCAGGAACAGAGAGATGTTATTGAAAAAGTACAGAAAGAGGAATTTTGGGAAAATGCCACGATAATTGAAATCGATTATGTCAGGACATCGATTCGCAATCTTCTTCAATATATAGATAAGATAAAAAGAAATATTTATTATACGAATTTTACTGATAAAATCAGCGAACCGGTAGAGGGACAGCCGATAAGTGCAGCAAATAATCTGAAAAATTATAAAAAACAGGTTGAGTTTTATCTTAAGCAGCATCAGGACACGCTTGCCGTACACAAACTCCGCAATAATGAGAAATTAACCCGTACGGATTTAGATACACTTGAACATATATTGTGGACGGAGCTTGGAAGTAAAGCCGATTATGAAAATGAGTACGGAGATACACCGGTAGGCAAAATGGTAAGGCGTATCGTGGGTCTTGACCGTGAAGCCGTAAATAAGGCATTTAATGAGTTTTTAAACGAGGAAAGACTCAATGTAAATCAGTACCGTTTTGTAAGACTTATAATTGATTATATTGTGAAAAATGGAAATATTGAGGATAATAAGGTGCTTACGGAAGAACCTTTCAGAAGTGCAGGCAGTATAACTTCGCTGTTTAAAAATGATATGGCAACCGCAAAGCAGATAATGATGGTGATTAAACAGATACAGGACAACTCTGTTGAAGTTGCATAAAAATTAATCATTATATAAATTTTGGAATTATTGGAACAGCTGAAATAGCACATGAAATGGCACAGACATGAAAGGTATAGAATGTCGTGCAGGATTAGTAAAATTTTGTATCAACCAAAGGTTGAATGATTTTCTATTTTTGCGTTATGGTATTTTGAACTATATAAATATATACTTTTAACATAAACTCTGCAGGGTTACATATACAATAGGTAATTGTGAAACTTACTATATGTGCAAAAGTTAATTGCAGTGATGGTTTCGCAATGGCACAGTTGCATTTATGATGAAAGGAAAGTATATATGACAGTTGTAAATATAGGAGAGAAAATAAGAAAACTTAGAAAAGAAAAGGGGATTTCACAGGACACCCTTAGAGGGAATAAAATTAAGTGAGCAGGATGCCGTGAGACGATTTCGCAGAAAAGCTGAAAATGTGATTTTAAAATGGACAAATGATGTAATTTAAGGCATTTGCCTCAATATCACAAAAGAATAATTAATAAAAAGCAGGACCATCTTAGAAAAGACAGCCCTGCTTTTTGTATGGAGTTACAGGGACTCCAAAACTGCATTGTTGCAATCGTGATAATACAAATTCAATAATTTAGTTGTATTACTGTCCCATTTCATAAACTGCAATAGATGTAACAGTAGGAGCATTTCCAAATGTAAGATTAAGTACAGGGTTGCTTCCTTTCAATGATGTAATCATAGATTCAGGAAGGATAAAACCTTTTCCAGCCCATGAACTGTTTGGATAGTTCTGTCTGTCTGTTGAAGAACCATCTGCCTTATCTGTTGTTGATAACATAAGCTCTCCAGTGGCATCTTCCGAACTGTCCTCAAATGTGACTTTTATGCAAGGTTTTTTAAACTGATTCCAGTCAAGCTGTAAGAATGTCTGATAACCCCAGCTGTTAAACTGAATCTTAGAATCATCTGTACATGATTCTTTTTGGATGAATTTTGATTCATCGGTGCTTGTCACTTTGTTTCCGTCTAATCCGATATTGCTACCATCGTTCTTTTTCCATTTTCCTGTCCATGACCAAACTGGAGTTGCATCGGCAGGAACATCAACTGGTGTAATTTCTACAACAGGATCATCTGAACGTGCTGTTATGTCTTTTGTGTTTCCATTAGAGCCTGTAAGGTTATTGAAAAATTCTGCAATATCTTTATAAAGCATAATGCATTTTTCACGGTCAAAATAGCAGCCTGGTGTTTCCCAGAGTACCGGTAAAAGACCACGCTCTTTTGCAAGTGTTATAACATCGTTAAGGCAGGTTGTAACACCGACCTGCTTTGGATTACATACACCACATTCACCAATAATGACTCCATATCCTGCATCTGTAAATTTCTTTAATGAATCAAATTTTTCTTCTGTATGCTTCTTATCCTGTTCAGTGTAGGTGCCGTGTGCATCGTCACCACAGAAGTCCCATGGATCATAGTAGTGAACCGATACACTAAGTTTGCTTGTACCATTGGCATCAGTGTCTTTAGGCATCTTGTAGCTGTCGTCTAAAGTGTTTTTAATATCAGTATTGTATCCGGCCAAAAGCAAATGTCTGTTTTCATTGTTTCCGCCTGATTTGCGGACAATATCAACAAAATCCTGATTTAATTTATTAGTCAGAGTATAACATTCAGCGACAGTTAAGTTTCCGGTAACACCATTTACTGCTGTGTTGAAACCTAAGTTATAATCGTTGATATGGTTGCCGAATTCTTCGTTCGCAGATTCAAAAATAAGATGATCTGAATAGCCTTTGAAGCGTTCTGAAATCTGCTCCCAGTATCTTTCATATCTCTTCAAAGCTTCGGCACGGGTGGTCTCATCAGCAATTTTATTGCCGTTTGCATCTTCAGTGCAGGCACCGAATTTACCCCACCATCCATAATCAAAGTGGTCATTGATAATAACATACATACCATCGTTAAGTGCATAGTTTACAATTTCTTCTACACGACCAAGCATTTTTTCGTTAATTGTATAGGTTGTATCGTTTTCTTTAACCATGCTGGTCCATGCAACAGGGACACGAATGGTGTTAAAACCATACGAATGTATAGCATCAATATATTTCTGTGTGGTAACGGGTGCACCCCATGCTGTTTCATAATCAGTAGCATTACTGAAATTGTCTTTTTCGTTGGCAGCTTTTGTTGCTTCCATTGTATTTCCGAGATTTATACCGATACCCATCTCTTTTTTGATAAGCTCCTGAGATGAAAGATTTGTACGCATTTTGCCGTTATCTTTTACTGTCATTTTGTCGGAAATACCACCTGCAATTGAAACTTCTCTTGCTTCACCTATATTAGAAGTGTCGTCTCCTTTGTAATTGACAGGAGATGCTGTAGGTGTTGCAGCAGATTTTTTGATAACCTTAACCTTACAAGTTAATGTCTTTGTTATGTACTTCTTTGATGAAACAGGAAGATAGCTTATCTTACAGGTGACAGTTGTTGAACCTGCTTTTTTTCCGGTTACCACTCCCTTTTTAGTTACAGAAGCAATACTTTTTTTCTTGGAAGTCCAAGTAGTGGTTTTGACTTTTTTTACATTTTTTTTCACAACACTTAATTTTACATTTTTTCCAACTGTGACTGATACGGATGTTTTCTTTAAACTTACACTCGCTTTCTTTGCAGCTAAAGCCGGTATTGAGTTTGTGCCGGTTATAACCAGTGCTAATGCCATAGTTGAAGCCAGGCATTTTTTAAAAAATTTTTTTCTCATATAAGATCCTCACTCTCTTTTTTAAATTAGATATTCGTATTTTGTTGTCATACATAACTTTTACTATATAATGTAAAAATACCGTGTGATTTACGAGTATATAGCATAAAATGCAATATTAACAAAGCCGGATATCCTTAGATAATTATAACTTTTACGAGAAAGTATTTCAATTATGCCTGATAATCATGTCTGATTTTTAATGTTAATTTTAGCAACTATATGCAATTTTTAATGTATTTTTTGCCTATATAAATAGATAATGCCATTTAGTGCCCCACCGTTTGTAGAGATAATGTTTAATGTTCCTGTTCCGTTGATGGTTAATGGAACTTTTTTGCAAACAATACCCGCAGTGTAAGTAGTGGAAGGTGTCATAGACAGTACGGGTAGGAGTTACATAATCTGACAATGAATCATCATCGGTATAATAGCTGTTGTTTGGTGTTGAAATCGGAACGGCTGTAGGTGAAGTAGTTGGTTTTGCCGTTTCCGAAGGTGAAGCAGTCGGAGTTGCTGTTACATTTGTCAAAATAAAAATGAAAATAATGCTTGACATTGATATCTCAGTGTGATAGTATAGTTTTCGCTGTCGCACAAAGACGGCTGGAAAGTGAGAGCTTGTGCAATAGTGAAGATTTAGTATATAGCATATTTGGTTGGAATAATTCAAAAGAATTTAATTTTCATAATGAAAAAAAGTTCTTGACATGATGCTGAATGTGTGATAAGATTTTATCTGTTGTCGCAATTGAGAGATTGCACAACGAAAAGTAATTTGGTTTCGTTTGAAAATGATGAAATTAAATGAAAAAAGTTCTTGACAATGTCGAAAAGATGTTGTAAGATACATATCGCTGTCGCAAAAAGCGATAAGAAACAAAGCATGAAAGCATAAAGTTTCTTGTTGGTGCGAAAGCAGGAAATCAAAAAGATTTCCAAGATTTTATTTTTTGAAAGACTTCAAAAAATAAAATAAAAAAGTTCTTGACAAGCTAAAGCAAAAGTGATAAGATATATATCGCTGACGCAAACAGCAAGTCAGTAACACTGATAAAGAAATGTCAGTGTAAAAAAGGTCGGATAAAGACCTGGAACCTTGATAATTGAACAGTAAAACAACCCTGAAAATTCTAAAATAAATTTTCAAAGTTCTTATCTAACACATGCAGATAAGAACACGCGAGGTAAATCGGATTTCTTAATGAAATTCAGACGCGAAGTTGTAAAACAACTTCTAATGACAAAATTTATTAAAATTTTGTCTATGCCAAGTTTTACTTGGACAGGTCAAAACTTAAACATGAGAGTTTGATCCTGGCTCAGGATGAACGCTGGCGGCGTGCC
>ENA-OOXY01001921-OOXY01001921.1-human-gut-metagenome-genome-assembly--contig:-NODE-1921-length-12257-cov-8.451893_pt1 | contig 12257 bp, 10 predicted proteins | sample MGYA00241593_ERZ501355 | MGnify/ENA primary metagenome ERZ501355 (study PRJEB25962, sample SAMEA2042739) | human gut metagenome | biome: human gut; feature: human-associated habitat; material: faeces... | reverse complement strand
GACGGCGGCGATTCCCGACATGCGCATCAACGGCACGATGGACAAGCGACTACCGAACAACGTGAACGTCTCTTTTGCGGGGATTGAGGGCGAAGCGGTGCTGCTCCGGCTGGATTTGGAGGGCATCGCGGCATCAAGCGGCTCGGCATGTACGGCGGGCAGCCTTGACCCCAGCCATGTGCTGACGGCGATTGGTTTGACGCGCGACGAAGCGAAAGGTTCGCTGCGGCTGACCCTCGGCACGGACACCACGCAGGCGGATGTGGACGAGGTGGTAAAGAAGCTGCCGGGGATTGTGGCGAGTTTGAGGGAGATGACAAGTTGGTGCGGGAGAGGGTAAGGGAAGGAAAACCCGCATGATAATACTATTTCCCAATTCACCTGCGCCATCTTCTCGCGCCTTTTCCATTCTGGTGTCCGGTCGTTCCACTTAGCGTAGCGCTGCTATGCTGCGTTTCACGCTCGTTAGCCAGAATGAAGAATTCGCTTCGCATCTTGGCGCATTCTTATTTGGAAATAGTATAAGGCAGCAAAAAAGTGCGGAAGGCTGATGTGGCTTTCCGCGCTTTTCTCGACAAGAATACGCTATTCCGGCAGGCATGAGGCAGATTCGCGTCCGCAGACGCGACGAGAATGCTTTTTCAAAGGAAAATTCTCCCTTACACCCCCTTCACCATTTCCTCCTCGCCGTCCTCATCCACATTCCCCGTGTGCTGGAATCCCAGCGATTCGTACAGCCGCATCGCCGGAATATTCGCCTGATGGCACGTCAGCACAACGCGCCCCGAATCCCCGAACGGCTTCGTCGCGATATAGTCCAGCACCGCCTTCATCGCCGCTGTTCCGTAGCCTTTGCCCTGCTCGGCGGCGTCAATCATCATGTGCCAAATGTCGTATTCCGGCACGTCGTAGTCGTAAATCACCATGACGTATCCCACCATCCGCGCGTCAGCGTAAATGCCGAACGGCTGGCACTGATTGCGGTAGACATACGCCTGCGCAAGGCTGCGAATCGGGTGGGAGACGTACTGCGTCTGGTCGTCGCGGAGCTGCAAATGGAATGCATCCAGAAAGTTGTTTTCGTCAATGGGCTTGAGCGTGATGTTCATCGGGTCAATCCTTTCCTAATTAAATCGTCTTTGGGGTGGCATCTCCCCATCTAACGGAGCACGATGGCATTTTCATCCCGAAAATAGGAACTTTTTTGGGAAAAGAAAAATCTGCGTGTTCGCCTTCCCCGCAATGCCTTTTTGTGCTATGATAAAAAGGCAAACAGAAAGGGGAACAAGCATGAAGATTCTCGTTCGCTATCATGACGGCGCAGTGCCGCTGACCGTCCTGCCGCAGGGGGACTGGATTGACCTGTGCGCGGCGGAAACTGTGACGATGCACGCGGGGGAGTTCCGCATTATTTCGCTGGGCGTGTCGATGCAGCTGCCGGAGGGGTACGAGGCGCACATTGTGCCGCGCAGCTCGACCTTCCGCAAGTGGGGGATTCTGCAGGCGAACAGCATGGGTGTCATCGACGAAAGCTACTGCGGTGACGACGACGTGTGGGGCTTTCCAGCGCTGGCCATGCGCGACACGACGATCGCGCGTGGCGACCGCATCTGCCAGTTCCGCGTGATGAGAAAGATGGACAAGCCGGAACTGGTGACGGTGGAACGCCTCGATAACGCTTCCCGCGGCGGCTTCGGCAGCACGGGTACACGATGAAGAAGAAAAAACGCCGGACGACGCGGCGCAAGGCGACACGCCGGACGATTTTCCAACTGCTGCTGACACTCTTGATGGCGGTGCTGCTGTTCGTCCGCAGCGACGCGCCGAACGGGGATGATTTCCTCGCACCGATTCCGACGAAGCTGCCGATGGCGACCGCCGCACCCGTTTCATCCGCTGATTTAACGGTGTATTTCCTCGATGTCGGTCAGGCGGACGGCGCGATTCTCGTCAGCGACGGCCACGCCATGATGATTGACGGCGGCAAAGCCTCCGCCAGCCAATTCGTCTACGCTTACCTGACCAAGACACTGAGGATTGAGCACCTTGACGCCATCATTGCGACGCATCCGCATGAAGATCACATTGGCGGTCTGCCCGGCGCGCTGAATGCCTGCACGGTCGGCGCGGTGTATTCGCCCGTGACGCAGTGGGATACGAAGGTATTCAGCTCACTGGTGAAGTACACCGAAAGACAGGGAATTTCGCTGACTGTGCCGAGCATCGGCGACAGCTTTTATCTCGGCAGCGCGCAGGTGACGTTCCTCTCCGACGGGCAGGGCTTCACGGACACAAACGACATGTCGCTGGTCGTGCGCGTGGACTGCGGCAGCACGTCGTTCCTCTTCACGGGCGACGCGGAGTGGAACGCGGAACACGCGCTTTTGGCAAATGGCGAACCGCTGCAGGCGACGGTGCTGAAAGTCGGCCATCACGGCAGTGAAACCTCGACATGCTATGCTTTCCTGCGTGAAATCATGCCGCAGTACGCCGTCATCAGCGTCGGCAAGGGCAACACCTATGGCCATCCGGCGGAAAGCACCCTGAGCCGCCTTCGCGACGCGGATGTTGTCGTTTTCCGAACCGACGAGCAGGGGACAATTATCTGCCGCTCCGACGGGCGGAATGTGACGTTTGAGACGGAAAAGTGACGACCGAAGGGGTCAAGGGGCGAACGGAAAGCCCAACTTTTTGCCTCCGCAGAGGCGAAATCCCCTGCAACAAAAGCGTTGTATAAGGAAGGAGAACTGCGAATGATAAACATCCGCCGCATGTGGCAGCCCCTGACGGCCACTCCCTTCCTCGCAACGGCGGCACACCATGAAATCCCGCCTTGTGAATCCCTGCAAAGGTGGATTCGCTGCTTCTGGGGCGGCATCATCGGCGCTGGCGCATCCCCGACGCGCATCATCCCCGATGTCTGCGCTGACCTCATCTACCACATTGACGAAACGGCAGGACGCATCATTCAAGCGAGTTTCTGCGGCGTCAGCGACGTGTGCGGCACTGCGCATTTGCCGCTGATTCCGGGGCATACGGTGAGCACATTCGCCATCCGCTTCCATGCTTTCGGCGCGTATGCGTTTGCGGATGATGCCCTTCGCGGCACGCTGAACGGCTTTGAATCGCCGGAAGTCCGATTCGGCCGCCTTGACCGGGCACTGCGGGCGCGATTGCTGGAACTGGATGGGCTGACGGCGCGCGCGGCGTATGCGCAGAGCGTCCTGCTGGCGTTTCAGTGCCGGGAAAATCCGCTGGTGGAGACGGCGGCGGATGTGCTGCTGTGCCATCGGGGAACGGCGACCATCAGCGAGTGGGCGCACGAATTGTTCATCAGCAGCCGTCAGCTGGAGCGCCTTTTGGGCGAGTACTGGGGGATGACACCGAAGAAGGGGAGCGCGCTGGTGCGGTATCAAGCGCTCTATCAGGAGATTTGCCGCGGGACGCTGAATAACGTGCAGGATGCGGTGGCGCGCTACGACTTTGCGGATCAGGCGCACCTGTGCCGCGAGTTTCGCCGCTATCACGGGGAAAACGTGTCGCGTTTCTTCAAGACATCGTGCGAAAATGGGCGTACAATGGAGGAAAACGGCGTTTATCCGCCGGAGGAGGCATCAACATGAGCGAAAACATCAGCGTCTGCGGCACGGACTGCGGCGCGTGTTCATTCTTTGGGGGACTGTGCCGGGGCTGCAACGAATGTCAGGGGCGTGTGTTCCATGCGCCGGCGGGCTGCGCGTGCCCGATTTACGCCTGTGTGCGGGAGAAAAAGGGCTTGCGGAACTGCGCGCAGTGTCCCGACCTGCCGTGCAGCCTTTGGAAAAGCACCCGCGACCCGTCGTTCACGGACGAGCAATTTGCCGCGAATATCGCCGGGCGCGTCGATAATCTGCGGAAGCGCATGACGAATCGCGAGCTGGCGGATTTCGTCTCTGCCCAGCTGGCACCGCTGCCGGAAGTCCGCCGAATCCCCATGATGGGCGGGTTCATCTTCTACTACCGCGAGCGGATTTTCGGCGGCGTATACGGCACGGGCTTCATGGTCAAGAACGTCCCGGCAGCGTGGCGCTTCATGCCGGGTACTTCCGCCGAGCCGCCCTATGACGGCGCGAAGCCCATGCTGCACGTCCCGATTCTCGCCGATTCCGCAAAGCTCCGCGCCATGGTGCAGGCGATGTGGGAAGAACTGCCGGAACGTCCGCCGAAGAAGCGGAAACGCTGACGGCTTTTGGGAAGCATAGCGGCAAATCATCAAAAAGGCGCGTCAAAAGGGGAAAAAACCTCCGAAAACCCTTGGCTTAATAGTGGCAAGTAACTATGCCCTATTTGCGGCAAGTGGTTTCTGATCACGGATGCAAGGCAGACCAAATACTGCGGAGGACTTGCTCCGGGGGATAAGCGTGGGCGCACTTGCAGACAGATCGGCAATCTCAAAGGCAGAGAGCAACGAGAGCTTGCGGACGATCATCCGATTAGGGCGATCTACAATCGCCGCATGAATACGATCACGCAGTATCTCCGCCGTGGCACGCTGGACGAGCAGACCGCCGCCGTAATGAAACGGTTGGCGAAAGATAAACTGGAACGTGCTATTTTGGACGTTGCCTATGCCAATGGCAGTTATGAAAAGGAAATGGAACAGGCAACTTTATTGAAAGAAACAAAGAAGAAACGTTGAATTTGACGAGGTGATGTTATGAAACTAATAAGAGCAAATGTAAATGATTGTGAAAAAATATGGAAAATGCAAACAGAAGCTTTTTCCGATTTGTTAGAAAGATATCAAGACTATGAAACAAGTCCTGGAAATGAGGCAAAAGAAAGAATAGAAGCTAAATTATCACAAGAATTTACATATTTCTATTATATTTTTGACGGAGATAATTTAGTTGGTGCGATTAGAGTTGTAGATAAAAAAGATGGAAGTAGAAAAAGAGTAGCACCTGTTTTTGTTATGAAAGAATTTAGAAATAAAGGGTTGGCACAAAAAGCATTTGAAGAAGTCGAAAAAATTCATGGACATGATAATTGGAAACTTGACACCATTCTTCAAGAAGAAGGAAATTGTTATTTATATGAGAAGTTGGGATATAAAAGGACAGGATTGGTTGAAAATATAAATGATAAAATGGATATTGTTTATTACGAAAAGAATTAAACAACTTTCAGTTTTCAAATGAAGGGAGGTGCGCCGAATGTCCGAAGAACGCTTCTGGAATACCGATGAATATGCCAGTACAGCTAAGTAAATTAGTTCCTTATCACAGTTAATCCTTGAAAAATGCGCATTTTGCGCTTGACAAAGCGGCACGTTTATTGTACAATAGTGGATGGCATCAATAGCTCCGCTTGCCCCGGAAACTATTGAAACACCCGCGGAGGACATGCGACCATCATGCCGTGCCGCACACACATAGAGAACCATCACTTAGGGAGGAAAAACCTTTGAAGACGTTCATGCCGAAAGCGGCTGACATTACCCGTCAGTGGTATGTTGTCGATGCCGAGGGTCAGGTGTTTGGCCGTGTGGCCAGCCAGGTCGCGAACATCCTTCGCGGCAAGAATAAGCCGATTTACACCCCCAATGTGGATACCGGCGATTATGTCATTATCATCAATGCGGATAAGATCGTCATGACCGGCAAGAAGCTGGATCAGAAGATTTATTATCATCACACCGGCTATGTCGGCGGCCTGAAGGAAACCAAGTACCGCAAGCTGCTGGCTGAGAAGCCTGAATTTGCAATCCGCCGTGCTGTCGTGGGTATGATGCCCAAGGGACCGCTGGGTCGCCAGATGGCCAAGAAGCTCAAGGTCTACGCTGGCTCGAATCATGACCATGCGGCGCAGAAGCCCGTGAAGTTTGACCTCGTGTAAGGCGGAAAGGAGAAAAACAAATGGCTAAGGTTGATTACAGCGCTGTTGGCCGCCGCAAGAAGGCTGTTGCCCGCGTCCGCTTGGTCGCCGGTGATGGCAAAGTGACCATCAACAAGCGTGATATTGATAACTACTTCGGTCTGGAGACCCTCAAGATGACCGTTCGTCAGCCCTTGACGCTGACCAGCACGACCTCTTTCGACGTGCTGGTGAATGTCTGCGGCGGCGGTGTGTCCGGTCAGGCCGGCGCAATTCGTCACGGCATCTCTCGTGCCCTGTGCAAGGCTGATCCGGAACTGCGTGCTGCCTTGAAGAAGGCTGGCTTTCTCACCCGCGATCCTCGTATGAAGGAACGTAAGAAGTACGGCTTGAAGGCTGCTCGTCGCGCGCCCCAGTTCAGCAAGCGCTGATCGAGACTTCAAAATGCCAAAAACCCTGGAAACGCAACGGTTTCCGGGGCTTTTCTTTTTTGATTCTGCTGTTTCCTTTTGAGAAAATTTGATACTCTCTATCCCATTTTTAATGGGTTAACCATAGGGGAAAACCGGGTTTGGAGCGATGAATGGGTTAAAAAAATAGGGGAAAATCTCCCTCCATTCCGAGCTCTGCGAGGCGCATCTATAGAGACAATTTTCCCTCCCGGTATCTTTGTTTTACTTTGAATCCTTTTGGCGAAGTTTATTCCCGTTTATACCATATACGGATGGTTGAGACCCAGTTACCCATTGTGGTAGCTGGGCCTTTTTTGTTTTCTGATATTCCAATGATGAATGCTCGAAGGAGGAGACCGTGAAAAAATTTTTTAGAAATTTCTCCAGATGCTTAATTTTTGCCCTTTCCCGTGATCTACCACTTGAGGGGCAAATAACCTCTCACCTGTTCCTTGACAATCGAATACACATTCAACAGGTACATTCCTGATCGGGGCGTAAGCTCCAGTCGGATGAAGGTGCGCCACGAACTTCCTGCCCATAAGGGTTATCACGGAAAGCAAGGTTGGTAGCGATTCCGAACCATTCTGAAATATCCGCTTGCTACGGATAAGGCGATGAAACGATTCAGGGACAATGATACTTCCCTATGGGGTTGGCGGAGTACCCGGCAGAGGTGAAATTCCTATGAGTTTGGTCAGCAACCGAACGCCTGTTGATTTCCTTTTCTACATTTTGGGTTCGAGGAAAAATGAAATGCAGCGACGAAAGCACCAAAAGGTATTTTGAGGCTTTCGGGGATCAGAAATGATTCAAATAAAGAGAAAGGAGGAAAACCCCATGGAAAACTGTAAGGTGATCGCCATCACAAATCAGAAGGGCGGCGTCGGCAAAACGACGACCGCAGTCAATCTCGGCGTGGGACTTGCAAGCTCTGGGAAACGGGTTCTGTTGGTGGATGCTGATCCGCAGGGCAGCTTAACCGTGAACCTCGGCGTAAAGAACCCCGATGAGCTGGAAGTGTCGCTGTCTTCCCTTATGCAGTCGGTCATTGATAATGAGCCGCTTGCGGAGGGTGCAATTATCCGGCACCAGGAAGGTGTGGATTTGCTTCCCTCGAACATTGAGCTCTTCGGTATGAAACAGGTCTGTTCAATGTCATGAGCCGCGAGTATGTTCTGAAGAATGCCATCGACGGCATGAGAAAGAGCTACGACTACATTCTGATTGACTGTAAGGGGAGTGAAATCGGCATCTCTTTTGAAAGAAGAAACCGGTGATGGACAAGCCCAAGTATACTGCTATATTCGCCTTACCGAGTTCATTCCGAAGCTTCTGGATTTGGTTGACGAGGGGCGTATTGCGTTCAGACCGGTGGTGGAGCTTTCGTACCTGCAAAAGGAGGAGCAGAATGCCCTGCTGGAGCAAATCGCCTACGCAGATGCCACGCCGTCCCTTGCCCAAGCCATTAAGCTGAAGCGGTTCTCTCAGGACGGAAAGCTGAATAACGAGGTCATCGAGTCGATTATGAGCGAGGAAAAGCCGAACCAGAGGGAGAAAATCAACATTTGAGTCGGCATAAGCATCAACAAGTCAATACGCCGAAATGAGCATCGTGGAAGCACGGTGCTTTTTTCATGCCTTGAAGGAGGACAGAACGAATGAAGAAGATTTTCAAAAGAGGAATGTCGGGACTGCTTGCAGTCCTCATGGCATTCACCGTGATTGCGGGTTTTGGCACGACCACGGCCTTCGCCGCAAGCGAAACAGCGGAGTCCTATATGATTTCCTTCCCCCGTGACGGGGACGCTGCTCAGATTTACTCCGAGGACGCATGGGGACACTCCGCGAAAAACTATATGAACGGCTGGGCAACAGGCTCCAGCAACTACACCACACTGCATGGATTCCTTTGACGGGAAGGTGTGCCACTGCATCGAGCCGGGCCTTTCCCGAAATGTCGGCGATACCTACCACGGCTTCGGTGAGGATTTTTGGGATAACTATCCCAGCCAGTACAACAACACCATCGAGCCGGATGACATTAAGCTGCTGCTGGGGCGTATCATGCAGTATGGCTATCAGGGCAACCTTTCCACCTCCTGGAGATCGCAGAACGATTCCGATGCGGATAAGCTGGCCCACGCCTTTGCTACCCAGCTGCTCGTTTGGGAAACGGTTGTGGGCGAGCGCGATGCAGACTTTGACCATGTGAGCACCGGCGGCTATGACGCGATCCTGTCGCTGGTTTCTCCCAATCACCCGCTGTATAGCCGAATCATGGACTATTACGACAGCATCGAGTACAGCGTGCAGAGCCATGCCGTTTGCCCGAGCTTTATGAGCAGAAGCAGCGGCGGCGCAAAGACGATTGAGCTTGCGTGGGATGGCAGTCAGTACATTGCCGAGCTCACGGATACCAACCGCGTGCTGTCACAGTTTACCTTCTCCGCCAGTGAGACGGGCTTTCATTTCAGCGTGTCGGGCAATACGCTTACCATCACCACCGATACGGCTCCCGGCGGCAATGTGACGATCTCCGCAACTCGAAGCGCTTCCCGCTGCGGCGTTCTTGTTTGGACGGACTATAAGTACGGCCCCAACGGCGGCGTTCAGGATACCATCACCTATACGGCCTCCGTCAGCGACCCCGTAAAAGCGTTTGTCAAGCTGAAGGTCAGCTATGGAGGCGCTAAAATTATCAAGACCAGCGAGGACAGCAAGGTGGAAGGCATTACCTTCACCATCACCGGCGAGGGCGTCAATCAGACCGTTACCACCGACCGGAACGGTGAAATTCGCATCGATAATCTGATGCCCGGCATTTATACCGTCACCGAGCAGAGCTATGACAAGTATGTGCCCCAGGAAAGCCACCGTGTCACCGTGCTTGCCGGGCAGACGGCGACGGTTTCCTTCAACAATGTGCTCCGTCGCGGCGATCTGACCGTGACCAAGACCTCCGAGGATGGGCTGAACCAGGGTGTGAAGTTCCACCTTTTTGGAACCTCTCTCAGTGACCTGCCTGTGGATGAATTGCTGTCACCGATGAAAACGGTGTGGCGACTTTCAAGGCTGTGCTTATCGGCACCGGCTACACACTGGAGGAGATGGACACCGCCATTCGCTATGTGGTTCCCAACAGCCAGAGCGCCGCAGTGGAATGGAACAGTGTAACCAATAAGAGCTTTTCCAACATCCTCAAGAAATTCAATGTCACCATCACCAAGAGCGACTGTGAGAGCGGAATGGCGCAGGGCGACGCTTCGCTTGCCGGTGCTGCCTACGGCATCTATAAGGGCGATCAGCTTGTGGATACCTACTACACCGACGAGAACGGCCAGTTCACCACCGGCTATTATGTCTGCGGCAACGACTGGACGATTCGTGAGATCACCCCCTCCGAGGGCTATCTGCTGGACAGCACCGTTTATCCTGTCGGCGCAGAGGCGGCCAATTACACTGTTGAGCTGAACGCTGCGCCTGCCGTGGCTGTGAGCGAGCAGGTGCAGAAGGGCAATATCGCCATCATCAAGCACTCGGATAACGGTGATACGCAGATCGAAACTCCCGAAGAGGGCGCAGTATTCGCCGTCTATCTGAAAGCCGCAGGCAGCTATGAAGCGGCAAAGGATACGAAGCGGGACTATCTGACCTGCGATGAAAACGGCTTTGCCCAGAGCAAGGACCTGCCCTATGGCGTGTATACCGTCCATCAGATCTCCGGCTGGGAGGGCCGTGAGCTGATGAGCGACTTTGATGTGTTTATTGCCAAGAACGGCGAAACCTACCGCTACCTCATCAACAACGTCAACTTCGAGTCCTTCATTAAGGCCATCAAGGTAGACGCGGAGACCGGCAATACCATTCCCTATGCAGGTGCGGGCTTCCAGATCTTCCGTCCGGATGGCTCCAAGGTGGAAATGACCTTTACCTATCCGGAGGTTACCACCATCGACACCTTCTACACCAATGACGCCGGCATGCTCATCACGCCGGAGAAGCTGGAGTTTGGCAAGGGCTACTCCCTCAAGGAGGTCTCCGCTCCTTACGGCTATGTGCTCAGTCATGAGGCGGTCAAGTTCGATGTGACCGAAGAGAATTCCACCGAGGAAAGCGGCGTGACAATCGTTGCAGTGAAGCTGGGCAATTACGCGCAGAAGGGCATTATCAAGATTTCCAAAACCGGCGAGGTGTTTGCCTCTGTTACGGCGGCGGACGGAGTCTACCAGCCGGTCTATACGGTGCAGGGTCTTGCAGGAGCAACCTATGAGATCAAGGCCGCGGCGGACATCTACACCCCGGATGGTACGCTGCGCTGTAGTGCCGGCGAGGTGGTGGATACGGAGACCACCGGCGCAGATGGCATGGCGGAGAGCAAGCCGCTGTATCTGGGAAAATACGAAATCACCGAGATGAAAGCCCCCGACGGGATGGTCATTAACAAGGACGCCCATACCGCAGAGCTTGTCTACGCCGGCCAGGAGATTGAGATCACCGAAACCGCTGCCAGCTTCTGCAATGACAGACAGAAGGCGCGGATTTCTCTTTCCAAGGTACTGGAGCAGAACAAGCAGTTCGGTATCGGCATGAATAACGAGCTTTCCGCCGTGACCTTCGGCTTCTATGCCGCCGAGGAGCTTACCGCAGCAGACGGCTCTGTCATTCCTGCGGACGGACTGATTGAGATTCTGTCCCTTGACGAAAACGGGAAAGCCGTGCTCAAGAGCGATGTCCCCTTCGGCAGCTACTATGTCAGAGAAATCAGCACCGACAGCCACTATATGCTCTCCGATGAGAAGTACCCTGTGACCTTCGCCTATGCCGGTCAGGAAATCCCCGTTGTGGAGCTTGCCGTCAATGATGGAAAGAGCATTACCAACGAGATGATCTACGGAGAGATCTACGGCATGAAGAAGGATGAGGACGGCAAGGCGCTGGCCGGAGCTACCATCGGGCTGTTCCTCACAGACGGCACCGAGCCTATCCTGACCACCGTTTCCGCAGAGGACGGCAGCTTCTCCTTCGCGGACATCCCTTATGGCGAGTATGTGGTGCGTGAAATCACCGAACCGGAGGGCTATGTAATGGATGATACGCCTTATACCGTGAAGGTAGATCAGAACGGTGCTGGGGTAGAGATCGAGATCACCAACAAGCTCATTCGCGGCAGCGTTCAGCTGACCAAGGTGGATAAGGACTATCCCGACCACCATCTGAGCGGCGCGGTCTTTGAGGTGTACCGTGACGGAAAGCTCGTGGATCAGATGGAGGAGCTGTCCGATGGCGTTTACAAGCTGGATGATTTGCCCTAAGGGTTTTCCTTCCCCTTTAATTTCAATCCACGCTCCCCGCACGGGGAGCGACTTGTCCCGGCATGGACTTGCTTGACTTCTGCGGCATTTCAATCCACGCTCCCCGCACGGGGAGCGACATGTCTCCGAGTGCAAGAGGCTGTCAGACAAACGTATTTCAATCCACGCTCCCCGCACGGGGAGCGACGTTTTCGCGCAGGATGTTGAGTTTTTGGACAGCGCATTTCAATCCACGTTCCCCGCACGGGGAGCGACAGCTTGCTTTGCGTAAGCAAGCAATTCGCGCATGATATTTCAATCCACGCTCCCCGCACAGGGAGCGACGACAACCTGCAAAGCGTCTGCGTGATCTGCCACATTTCAATCCACGCTCCCCGCACGGGGAGCGACCTTGCCTATGAGCGATTTGTGCGTGACCTGATGCACATTTCAATCCACGCTCCCCGCACGGGGAGCGACGCAGCGCGACCATTATTGGTGCCAACGATGCCAATTTCAATCCACGCTCCTCGCACGGGGAGCGACCTGCTTCGTAATTTGAGAGCGTTGTGCGAGAAATGATTTCAATCCACGCTCCCCGCACGGGGAGCGACGAGGCGTTCGACGCCTACAAGCAGCAGGTGGAAACGATTTC